>Ga0315915_1001511_pt1 | contig 28249 bp, 21 predicted proteins | sample MpolbnodulesMG_FD_207738 | JGI IMG/M metagenome (GOLD analysis project Ga0315915, IMG submission 207738) | Medicago polymorpha root nodule microbial communities from Los Angeles, California, United States - branched nodules | ecosystem: Host-associated > Plants > Roots > Nodule | place: USA... | reverse complement strand
ACTTTTCTACTATAGGTGCTACCCCCACTCTCTCTCTAATGATGTCATTCCTAATCCTATCATGTCTAGTCTTACCACTCATCCAGCGCAACATCCTCATCTCTGCTACACTTACTTGATTCTCGTGTTGACTCTTAACCACCCAACACTCTGTACCATACAACAACGCCGGTCTGACTGCTGTCCGATAGAACTTTCCTTTCAACTTAAGTGGTACTTTCTTATCGCACAAAACACCTGAGGCTCTTCTCCACTTCAACCACCCAGCTTGAATACGATGGCTTACATCTGCTTCTATTTCTCCGTCATTTTGTACTAAGGACCCAAGATATTTAAACCGTGTAACTTGGGAAATGATATGATCTCCAACTTTCACCTCCAAGGTAGCCCTACTTCTCCTTCCGCTGAAGTTACATTCCATATACTCCGTCTTGCTTCTACTCAAGCGGAAACCATACGCTTCTAAGGCCTGCCTCCAGGTCTCTAGCCTCCCGTTCACTTCCTCCCTCGACTCACCAAGCAAGACTACATCATCTGCAAAAAGCATACATCTCGGTGCTAACTCTTGGATGTGTTTCGTCAGTACATCTAAAACTAAAGTAAAAAGGTAAGGACTTAGGGTTGACCTTTGGTGCAGTCCTATTGTTATGGGAAAGTCTTTGGTAGTCCTACCCTGCGTCCTCACACTAGTCGAAACTCCTTCATACATATCCTTGATAGCCCTAATATAGGCAATCCTAACCCCTTTCTTCTCCGGGGATTTCCACAAAATCTCTCTCGACACTCTATCATACGCCTTTTCCAAATCAATGAAAACTAAGTGTAAGTCTTTTTTATCCGTCCGATATCGCTCCATCACGCGTCGAAGTAAGTAGATCGCTTCCATAGTCGACCTCCCAGGCATAAAACCAAATTGGTTATCCGTAACTCGAGTCTCCTTTCTTAGTCTTCATCGATCACCCTTTCCCATAACTTCATGGTATGACTCATCAGCTCAATTCCCCTATAATTCACGCAATTTTGTATATCCCCCTTGTTCTTATAGATTGGAATTAAAGTGCTTCTTCTCCACTCGTCCGGCATTTTCTTCATCCTCATAATCTCGTTAAAAAGGTATGTGAGCCACACAATTCCTCTATCGCCAAGACTCTTCCACACTTCGATAGGTATGTTGTCCGCCCCAACTGCCTTGCCACTACTCATCCTTTTCAACGCTTCTCTAACCTCGTGCTCTTGAATCCGACGATAATAGTTATAGTTTCGGTCCTCCTCTACGATGTCTAACCTGTTAGAGTCTGGTAAGATCTCATATCCTTCATTAAATAGGCTGTGAAAATACTTCTTCTATCTATCCTTAATATCTCTTTCCTGAACCAAAACTCTACCCTCTTCATCCTTAATACACTTTACTTGGTCCAAATCTCTTATCTTTCTTTCTCGTCCCTTAGCAAGCTTATATATAGATTTCTCTCCCTCCTTGGTACCTAAAGATTTGTATAATCCTTCAAAAGCTTGAGTTCTCGCTTCGCTCACCGCCTTCTTAGCCTCTTTCCTAGCTATCTTATATTTATCCCAAGTTTCGACATTTTTACACCTAGACCAATCTTTAAAACAATCTCTTTTGATCCGAACTTTACTCTGAACATTGTCATTCCACCACCAAGATTCTTTACCCCCAAGTCCAAAACCTCGAGATTCTCCCACGTTTCTTTTGCTACCTTTTTAATCTCATGTGCCATCCTCTCCCACATATCATTTGCGCTTCCATGTGGTTGCCTCTAATATCTTGTGTTGGAATATCCTCTGTTTTTCACCCTTTAAATGCCACCACTTGATTCGTGGAGCCCCACTATGGCTTCTTCTCTTAGCCCTCCTCTTTACCCTTACATCCATCACCATCACTCTATGTTGGGTAGTTAAGCTCTCTCCAAGTATGACTTTACGGTCCAAACAAATCTTCCTATCGGATTTCCTAATAAGAAAGAAATCTATTTGAGAACATGAGACCTCACTCTTGTAAGTGATAAGATGCTCCTCTCTTTTCCTAAAACAAGTATTAGCTATAGTAAGATCAAAAGCCGATGAAAAATCTAAGATGGATTTACCCTCCGCATTAACTCCCCAAGACCATACCCCCATGCAAACCCTCTAAACCTCTCGAAACACTCCCTACATGCCCATTTAAATCCCCTCCTAGAAAAATCTTTTCTCCTAACGAGATATCCTGAATTAAGCCTTCTAGCTCCTCCCAAAACTTCACTTTAAGGTGTGCTTCTAACCCTACCTGAGGTGCATAAGCGCTAATTACATTAAAGGTGTCTTGTTCCACTACAATCTTTAGGGCTATAATCCAATCTCCTATCCTTTTAACATCTACAATATCTTTCTTCCATTCCTTATCCACAATGATGCCTACCCCATTTCTCGATCTAACTTCACCGGTGTACCAAAGCTTAAATCCTGAACAATCTAATTCTTTCGCCTTTTTCCCCACCCACTTAGTTTCTTGGAGGCACATGAAATTGATCCTCCTCCTAGTCATTGTGTCTACTACTTCCATAGATTTTCCTGTAAGTGTACCTATATTCCAAGTTCCAAAACGAATCCTATTCTCATGAACTAGCTTCATTACCCGCACCCGTTCACGAAGATGCGGGAACCCTTGCTTATTTTTCACTACATCCAGGCGGCGATGCAGCGGCCCTTGCTCATTTGACACTGTACTCGAGCCATACAGCGCGTTGCTTCCGAGCAACGACCTGGCATTCACACTATTCACACTATTTCGTATTTGAGGCCTAACACAACCCTCTTCTTTTACCCGGGCTTGGGACCTCACATCCTCTTTTTTTTATCGGAAGTTCCATTGCTAATACTCACCGTCTAATTTTTGAATGGATATATATATATATATATATATCATAAGACAGCACAGTTGTTTACGACATATTCTCAGCCACTGTTATCGTTTTCTCTTTCTTAACATGGTATTGGAGCCCATGTATACAATACAAAAAATCAAATTTGTTGTCTGTGATACTAACCTATGATTAAAAAGTAGTACAAACTAATCTCAACAATCTCATGTATAATAAAGAGCCAGGTGTATTTTCAGTTAGTTGCCATACCTGAAGAGCACGGATGAATGGCAGCAAGGGGCATGATGGAAGGAACATCTCAAACGCCCTTAGCAAAGGCAAAAACAATTGCTGTTCACAAAGCACTGCAACCATCTTGGAAAGAGAAGCAGGCCCTTCATCGGAAACATTTGCAGCGTTAACAGATCCACAATTCTCTGCTGTTATTTCATCCTCTATAGTTTTACCTTGAGAATCAAATATTCTTTCTTTTATATAAGTATTTGAAATGTCAGACATTGCAGAAGCAGAGGAGTCTAGTGAAATAGGAGTTATTAACCGTCGACGTTTAGGACTTTGCCTATTATAATGAAATGTGAGCACTCTGTCACCTACAGGAAGGGCATTAGTTGCATTTACAGCCGCTCCAACATTGTCTGCAATCTGAGAAGCAATATCGTTCACCTTGATTGATGAAGTTTCTCTGTCCAAAACATAAAAGGCGATGAGCTTCAACCATTGAAGTAAGTCACACATGTTTGAATTGAGTGTGTGTGGATCAGTTAGCACTTAAAATTAAGACTTTAATACTTGGAGCTTACAACAACTCATCATATTCAATTCAACCATTGAATTCGACAACAACCAACCACATTCCTACTAGGAGTCAATTAGAAAATGTTGCTCTTGTGGTTGTCATACAGATTTTTAAAAAAACTGGACACCTATAATTATGGAATCAAACAATAACAAAAAAATATATGTACTTCACATTAGTGTCAATATGAGCAGATGCAATATAAACAATTTCAGATTAATGTAAAATTTTCTAAGCATAATATTCATGATGGAAATTATAACTTGTCAGTAGATTTTGTGAGAAACTGGTCATATGAAAATATTATCCCAGCTGCTGTCAAATTTAATTTCATCAATGATGTTACGGATTATCCTAAAATATAAATAGAAAGACTGGTTTTGACTAAATGTCACATCAGACTGCTTTAATACCCAATGTAAATCAAATCACGTAAGACCGCAGGCCCTTCACAACAGAAATGGCTTAATATATCAAACAATAAAAAGAGAGCATAACCTGAATACGATTATGAAATCGTCATTTGAAGGCAGTTACGATTACCTTGCTGCAGTAATTTCCAACCAAACTGTCAGACATGATAATGGAGAGACATCAAGGAAACATGAAGCAACCATTGCCAATATTGACCAAGACAACTCTTTTGCTTTCATCAAGAGAGCCTCTCCTGGGCATTTTTGCTTTTCACACACTGCTAATATTTGGAAGAGTTCAACTGGAACACATATGTTTTCATCAGGAAAGGATGTTGGATTGCTTTTCTCCGGTGTGTCCAAGAACGATGCAGAGCCTGCCTTTTTCTTCGATTGCATTCCTCTCAAAACTGTCAACATATGAAGTCTGAGACGTGGATCACTGAACTCCTTTGATGCCTAGAATTCATAATCACAAAAAAAATAGAAGAAATTTCATTTCAACAGAACTTGCACAATTTAAACTTTGAGTTAGAATAGGATACAAGACTTACCACTTGGACTACTGTATCATATGGATATCCTCCAATCTGGGCTTCAGACAAAAATTCAATCTGACAGGAACCAAAATATTGTTAGTTTATTAGTTGAGGAATTAATAGAAGTAATAAGAAAAGTAGAAACATACCCAGTCACTGTCTCTAGCTAATACACAAAGGTACTTTGTACTTAAGGGAAGCTGGTGCAGCCTACAAAAATTTGTTACCAATGACCAGTGCTGGCTGGAAACCTTTCGGTGAGATCTTAACTCATTTCCATCACCATTTCCACTTAATATCCATGACCCATAGGTATTTCCATCAACATACGGTGGAAGGCTTGCCTTTTCCAAATGGTGTAAGACAAGAATAAGAGCTCGCGAAGGCTGTTTACTTGGAGTTGGAGCTTCCACTTCTGAAGCAATTACAAGAGAATCCTTGTGCAAATACTCATCAGCTAGAGCTCGAGCAAGAGATTCTGTTACATCACTTTCATGGGATATTGCATGAAACACAGATCCATTAGGCGATAATTGCTTGAGATTTTCATTAGTTTCACTTGATTTATAGAAAGAAGATATCCGTTTTAGCACAGCAATGTCAATGCGCATTTTGCTGGCAGATAAACCACATAACTCCAGAAGAAAAGCACAGGATGCAGCAAGCATAGAATCCTCGAAATGCAAAATAGCAGTCGACAAAACCTGAAAACTCAATCACAAAGCTCTCTCACTCTACCATTCAAAATTTCTGAGTGTTTTCAATCAGGCATTTGTAATATAAAAAAATATAAAACCAGCCAAAGAGCCTATGATGTTACATATCAGGAAGCAATAAAAGGATGTCCAGCATTAAAACCAAAACAAATTCTACGATGGAACATAGAGCTGATTAAATACCAAGCAAAAAGTCAAGGGAAATGCTAACATGTGCCCTTAAGGCACATGTTAGCATGACCCAGGTATAAATTCATTGTTGCCCCTTAACTGAACAGCTTAATCTTTTAGCTTCAATTGGATCTTCAATGGTTTGAAAGCTTTGATGGCCAGGTGATCAGAAGCTTGATCCTTTACAAACTTAATCCCCAAAATTCAATTAAATTGTAGTGCAAAGTAAATTGGCTTGGTGTGCTGTCCAAGCTAAAATTCCAAAAATCACTTGCACGGACATGTTAGAGACATAAAACATTCATAACGACATTATGTAACATCTTTAAACTCTTAAATTAAATTGGTTCCTGACAAACAACATTTGGAAGTGTGGCTTGAAAGTAATATCATTATGACTCATTACCGATTCTGAAATTTATCATCAAGTGAAGATTTTTATCAGGTAACAAACAAAGCATTACTAAACATTTCCACTAAGTGTACTGGTTTGTTTCATTTATCTCTCATTTTAAGTGTGTAACCAGACAATCCAGAAATAAAGAAAAACTCACAGATGAAAGTAGAGTATCTTCGCTTTGTCCTAGCGGTGAAAGAAGTTTCTGAACATCTGATTGAATGTTAGATTGCCCATGAGACGAATTACTGCCGTCCCTTTCTGATTTCAGATTTTGAACTCTATGGCCAAGAATTTGGTTAAAAGCTGCCAACGCTCGTCCACGATGCAAATGATGCTCAAGTCCAAATCCATTTTCCTAAAAAATCAATTTGCATTTCACATATACAGTATATATGGTACATGGATAATACGGGTTGTCCAATAACAAATTCAGGATAGACTCTAAAACCATTTTAGTTTTTAGGTCAACCATAATCCTATAAAATCAGATTATAACGTGAGGATTGTCTAGACTTTATAAGCTCTATTTGCGTCTTATCTCCAACAAATATGACTTTGATTTTTCCCAAATCCCAATATGTATTATCTTGCACTTGGGCAACCCTCCCTATTGATGCTTCTATGCATCCTCTGCGCGCTTGTCCAAACCACCTACCACAAGTGTCTACCATTTTTCTACAATGGGAGCTACCACCTTTCTCTCTACTAATTGTTTCCCGAACCCTATATGTCTTGTTTGACCACTCATCTGTCTTAACAATCTAATCTCTGCAACACTAAGTTTACTTTATCGTTAGATCAGTACTGCCCAACATTTAGTCTCATTTAACATAGCAGGTCAAGGTAAGACTTTCCTTCAAGCTAGACTGGTGCTTTTATATCACAGATCACACCAGAAATATCTCCATTTCATCCACCCTACTTATATGGTTAACAAAACAAAAAATAGCAATTATATTAAATATACATACTTCAAGTAAAGGACTATGTAGTTCTTCTTCAATGTGTCGTTGGATAGTTGCCTCCCAGGAGACTGCACTTATCTCGGTATGCAAATCAGCACTTTCAAATAAGTCTATATCTCTGTGTAGCAAAGTTTCCCCCATAGGGAACGCTGAAAATGATTGACAACCAAGAGGACCCTGTAATATAAAGAAAACTACATAACTTGGATAGCTTATACATGCAATGTATCTGCAGTAGCATGCAAACTACATGATAGATTAAGATATTTATAAAACAACAAAAAGAGAGAAGAAAAGGTCAGTGATGAAGCTGTCCTAACATGACATAAAAACAGAGTATTTTAAAAAGAATCAATATCAGATAGGAATAAAATTGAATGAAAATCAATACGACAAAACTGTAGAGAAAAGGCAGCAATCGTATCCAGTCACTCAAAATAGAGAGCAAAACAGACCTGGACATAAAGCTGTATCAATCTTCGAACTGGCTTAGAAAACCAGCATGGAAGCATTTGTAGAAGTGAAGTATCACGTCCGGTAGACAAGAAAATGTCATCGCGCCAACTAAGATAGTCTAATAAAGCTGCATTTCCAAATTGTGATAGACGGGAAATTTGATGCAAGGAAAAAAAAAAAGTGGAGTTAGTTAAGTGCAAATATGAAGTAGGAGTGTAGACGGAAAAGTCACCCAACAAATGAGGCTAATAGCTAACCAGTTTTTGCTTTGGGGACCAACAAACACATTGTATCTTGACCAAGACATGCTCCAACAAGCGTGCGCCACAATGTAGGAAACCTTTGCAGAGTCGGCCTTAGGTTCTCCAAGGTGCACTGGGCAGAGGAATTACTGTGCCTATTTACACCACCACTATTTAAGCAGCTTTCAATGGGGACAGAAGCATGCATCAGGGTTGCTAGAGCTGCCATTTCTCCCCCTCCTTCAGCAATGTCATCAACAGTTCGAATTATTTCATCCAACTCCAGAACACCGAGGTCGCTTCTAGGAGCTAAATCATGTGACATAATTGAACGAGCATTGGCAAGTGAGGCCTTGTATTCACACCCCTTAACTCTAGATAAGAGCAGCCATCTTGCCCATTCACAATCAATCTATTGATATACAACATTGATGAACAAAAAAACAAATATCAGTACATCACAAGAAATTTCACCAATAAAGACAAACCTTAAGGGTGTGTTCGTTTCAAGGTTTCACAAAGATTCTTGGAAGCGTGGGATTGAAAACGTAACATTCTCATGTTTGGTACAAGCATATAAAAAGCATTCCCAAGTATTATTTATTCTGATTAATATTTACACATTAGTTCTCAATTTTATATTTCCATGTTCTACAGTGGGAATCTTGTGTTCCCATGGACATAGAGCACAACTAACAATAACTTCTCACTTCCTCTATTTATTTGTTCTATTTTAGTTTTTATACTTTCAAACTGAATAAAATTTAAATAAGTTCCCAAGAATATCAAGCACTTACCAAACACAATTTTGGAAATAATACTGTTAAAGAGTCCCACATCGGTTGAAAGATGGCTTGAATAAGTGTTTATAAGTGGGGGCAATCCTCACCTCACAATCCGGTTTTGTAGGGTTGTGTTAGGCCCAACCACAAATTCTAAGATGGTATTAGGGCCTCTTCCAAGGTCCGCTAGGCCACCTGCTATCAGGCCACCCACCATTTATATCCACGCACCAAGTCCAATAGTGTTGGGCGTGAAGGGGGATGTTAAAGAAGTGTGTGTAAGTGGGGGCGATCCTCACCTCACAAGCCGGTTTTGTGGGATTACGTTAGGCCCAACCACAATTTCTAAGATGGTATCAGAGCCTCCTCCAAGATCCGTTGGGCCACTTGCTATCATGTTTCCGCTACCAAGCCACCCACCATTTATATCCACGCACCTAGCCCAATGGTTTTGGGCATGAGGGTGTGGTAAAGAGTCCCACATCAGTTGAGAGATGGCCTAAATAAGTGTTTATAAGTGGGGGAAATCCTCACCTCACAAGCCGATTTTGTGGGGTTGTGTTAGGACTAACCACAGATTCTAAGAAATATTTCTAGCAACATTATTCGTGGGCATATAATTCTATACCTTGAAAAAACACCCCTAAATAGTAACATATACGGACAACACTATTCATTGTAAATAAAAGAGAAAAGTAAGAAGCACAATTATATGAAAGGCATGTCAATAAATACACACACACATACAAATAGATGCTCACATAAAAAGTACACTTTTGGCGGTTTGTAACAAGGCCTTGATTTTAAACATTAGGTACTACTACTAAGTAATCTAGCCTTATGTGACTCAACCGCTTGTCAATGTATAATAGTATCATGATTTCAAATAATGAAAACCAAGTACAAACAATCAGAATAGATCAAACACATGCATTAGTAACACACAATGGGTTCTTCAACAAAAAAAAAAAAAATAACACAATGGACACAACTTACTGCAGATTCCTGTAATGCATAAAGTGAATCGAGATCAAGGACCAAACGATGATGGTCAAGGTAGAGATCCAAAAGATTTGGCATGTTATATTGTGCACAGTGATGCACAAATATTTTATTCAAAGCTTGTACAGTTCCATCTCTAAGTAATGAAGTCTCATTGAGATCATCCTCCAACCTTACGTTATTTTTGCCAGATATGTAACCCGAACGAGCCAAAAGAGCTACCAATTCCATTGTCCCTTCCCAACATTCCCTCAAAAATATAAATCTTTTTGCAAGCTTTTCCTCTGCAAGCATCCTTATCCACCCAGAGAAAATATCAGGTGAAAACTTGTATATCTGGACATCTGGAACTTCCATGCATACAGAATCCAATTCTTCAATAGAGCATAAGAAATTTCCATAATTAGAAGACTTCACATCGCATCCTGAAGATGACTGTACAACATCCAAATTGAGTTGAAGGTTTCCAGCAGATAGGGCATATGCAGGCATTAAGTCTAACAATCTACAGACTTCCTTCCAATGATTACGACATACATGATAGTCAAGTTCTGAATCCCACAGTAAAGAAATGTCTGAACGAAGAGATTGATTCAGTATCATCTGTACACACAGAGATGAACGATTAATGAAAAGAAAGTTATTATAGAAAAAATAAGTTTGTCCTCAAATAGTTGCAGAAATTGAATTAGTGACTAAAATCAGCAAAGGTGACTGAATACATATAGAGGGAAGTAAATTATTGTCATAACTAATGGTTAGAAACCCTTTGGTCTGATTTGAAGTTCAAACAAAACAATTAGATTTATCTAGGAAGACAAAATGCATATTAGATGCAATCTCCAAGAAGGCATAATCACTTTAACTTCCAAACTCATCCAGTAGATCTGGTGTCCTGGTAAAAAAAATCCAGTTATTAAGAATTCTCTTAATGAAACTTCACCTTCAACCATTTGTTCATTTAGTTAATGACAATAAGATATAAAACCCAGCATCCAGAATGCTCTTACAGGGAAGAAAATTAGCAGCCGTCGTTGAAATTCAGCAACAAATATGATATATCAACACTAGCACGTAGTAACAAGACAGAAAAACAACTAACCCGATCAACAGTTCTTTGATCCCAGGCATCAAACCAGACAGCAGCAGCAGCCCAATATCCAACGTGACCATCATCATCATCACCATCAACTTCCAGAGCAGAGGAGTTTTCATTAATATTCATCCATGTATCTAAGACAACTCCATCAATCTCACCACATTCAATGACAAGACTATCAAATGAATGGTTATGCAAGAGCCTTAATCTATTTTCTACCGTTGAAACAGGGTCTGATGGACCAATGGTATCTTTCAGCCGGAGATGATATGTTTTCCAGAAGCCACTGCTTGGATAGAGACTCTACTCACACACATGCATACGGACAAATATGATTGCAAGTCTCAGCTCATGGAAATTTCTCTTTCATGTACTAAACATTGACCACAAAACAAAACAAAACAAACAAATTCCACGTACCTCAATTAGTGAAATGTCTTTCAATATCTTCAACTCGTATGGTCCTAGATAACCATGTCTTTTCATTTCCTCGGCAATCTGGGCTCGTAAGGATCTCCTTACAGTGCCAAACAAAAGTTGTTTGAGGCAATATTCAATATTCTCACCAAGTCTTTGAAGTGTTGCAACAGCAATTTCAGTTTCACCCTGTATAATTACATTGTCAGTCATATTATTTTCTTTGAGATGTGTTACATCTAAATAGAAAGTTGAATACAACACCTTCATAAATAAGTCATAAGCAACAGCTCTGCCAATATCACGAACTTCAGTAAAAGTATCATGAGGCCCTTTGTCAACAATGAAATCTTCCGATTGATGAAGATGCAGTTGAAGAACAGCCAAAGGGAGTCGACCAGAAAGCAGTGCATCTTTAACCACAGTCTTGAGGTCCAGATTACCCAACTTCCAGCGCGCCATCATCTCTCTTGGATTTTCTAGTGGCAAAACTTTCTTTTCCAAATGAGATAAGTTACCTAATTCCTCTGAGACAAATTTAGACTCGGAATCAACAGGTACAAGTGCAAGATTTTCATTATTGCCATTGCCTGATGTTGGTAAAGGAAAAGAAAGCTCATGTTGGTTCAACATATCCAACGACTCTAAATCTGATGGAAGAACTGCAAGTTGGGGTTCTTCGTGCAGCATCTCTATACTCATAATAGATGACTCTTCTCCGCTTTCAACCTGTAACTTTTAGCAATAAGATAACATTTAATATTCAGGAAAAACAATTAATCAGTTATACATGTAGCATAATTGTGGAGCACCATACCAATCCTTGACTGGCCTTTTGGAATACTGTCCTATGCCTACATTGCAGATTTCGGATGATCTCCAAGAAATGAGCCAGCTCGGAAAGCTTTTGAGCAAAATCCACTTCAGTTTGTAGTTTCACTGGTTCAATTGGGGGAAGAGAAAGCAGTCTCGTCTTGTTCAAGCCCTCTGGTACACATGTGTAGTTTTTGTGTTGTAGTAACCCATACTTCCGAAGCATTGTAGTCGCAAAGCAAGTAGCCAGTGTAAGAAGCCTAGATATCATAAGTTGGAATTAAAATTCCTTTCTGGAATGAAAAAACAATAAAGAGGATGCATGCTACCCACTGCTCTTTTTCATAAAAAACTTTCCCTTTTTTCTCCTTTAGATATCACCACGGAGAAAAGGATAAGGCACAATAAATCCAAGTGTAATTATTTGAATAGCAAAGTTGATATATCATAAATTCATCCACTAATAGAAGAAATGATCGCAATACTGAAATTTCCTTCTTCATTAAAAAGGCAACAACAACAACAACAAAGCTCTATGCCACAACCACAAGATGGGGTTGTCTACATGGATCAAACGACACCATAAATCATGTCTATTATCGAACCATCGGCCTCTAACTCTATCTTAATAGATTCACCTATGATTTTTCTTGGACTTCCTGCCTCTAGCAATTAGGCTGCCCTCTATCTGATTTACTCTTACTACAGAATCTACATGTCTCCCCTCCACATATGCCCACACTCAATCAAGAGAGACATATTTGTATTAAATGAAATTTCACTTCCATGACCAATTTATCATCTCTCTACCAAATATGGTTTACCAGACAAACAAACAACTTAAAAACTTGTTACTCTCCATTGAAATTAAGGTCAACTTGGTCAGAATAGGAAAGTAATTCCAAACTCTGCAAGATAGATTTCCTCACTATATTCAAGATGTATTAATCCTCTTTCATAGAAGGAAAAAAAATTGAAAACAAAAACATACTATTGCCAGCCACTAATTAAAGATCACAACCGTGTGAGGTTGAATGCATGATCCAAACTGATTAAGTTGTGGTTGGCCAACTTTTGATGTAACAAAATGTTGAAGGTCACAACGAAAAAGATAAAGTTGGGGGCTTGGATGATTCTCCAATTTTATTAGGGTTTAATGAAAAAATTAGGGATTTTGATCAGTAAAAATTAATGCCAGGTCAATTAAAATAAGCCATCTGTCACTGCCACATGTGCAGCCATTAGCTGAGTTTAACAGCGAGGACTTAATTTGCTAACATAAAACATTTGGAAAGTGTACATTAGGAGGAATAGGAGCAAAAACAGGGGATGTATTTATAGGGTTCAAAAACTTATTTAACCCTAAATATTTCCTTCAAGTTTGAGAGCTATTTTTCATAGCAAATCACAATTGAATTATTCCTCCATTTATCTACCTTACTTAGATCATAAAGTTGATGTATCCTGATAGGGTACTGGGAACTCCTATTAGGAAAGTGTACATTAGGAGGAATAGGAGCATAAACAAGGGATAATGACCTTGTGTAACAGGGTCGTTCTTACGAATCCGGAGGCTCGGTTCTATAGGTGAAAAGAGGCCCGTAATAAAATAAAAATGTATTAGTTTTTAAAGAACAATGTTCTATTTAAATTTTTTAAAAGATAAATATAAGGTGCCGTATATAAGCGGTACACCCAAAGGTGAAAAACTGAAAATCACTACCGTATACCTGAGGAACCTCAAACCACCCTCCCAAAAACACACCCACCTAACACTTAGCAGTACTATTGGGCTATACAAATTTTTTTGAGGCCCATGCCTTGGGGAGGCTCAGTTCCACTGAGCGGTTTGCACACCCCAAGGTCCGGCCCTGCTGTGTAACTAACTACAATTAACTGACGGAAGTTAGTGAATTACAACAATTAGGTGGTTGTTTTGTTAGGTTTTCTATATAAGGGAGTCATAAGGTTAGTGGAAGGTATAAATTAAGATCATTCCTATGGAGATTACAGGTCTCTCGAATACCTGACATTGTGTTACATGCAGTTACAATAAAGATTCATTATTTTGATTCATACTTTTAGAACCTATCATATCCCTTTATCTCTCTGTCACTTCGTATAGAGAAATTAAAACATGAGACTTATAGTATTGAATGTTTTCTAATATTTACATCTGAGTTATAATATGTTTGCCTTAAGCTAAACTTGCATTTCATATACTCTATTTTACTTCAACTTTAGAGGAAACCATGAGTTTCCAAGGCTTATTGTCGTATTTACTTCTGAGTCATGTTTGCATTTATCTCTTCTCTTGATTGTCCAATTATGAATATATCATCCACTCACAGAAAAAGCATTGTGGCACCATTTCTTGGATATGTTCGATAAGCACGTCTAAAAAATTAAAAATATGGGATCATAGTTGACCCTTGGTGGAGACGGTGATTGAAAAATCCTCTGTATCACAATGCAAATACTTTTTTACTAACAAATGTTTCTATTTTATATTTTTTCCTAAAATAAATTAATATAGCTATCCAAAAAATAGTCATAAGCTAAAGGATTAAATACCAATTGATGTCACATATATCTTTGGAGGGCCAATAGGAACAGCTACCCTATATAATTATGACACATTGACACCTTGCGAGTAGCAGCTTGGTTTAGAAATGATAAAGAATGAAAAATAAAAGTATGAGACCCAATGAACATATAAATTTACCTTGAAGCAGCAGAAGTTTCGCTATCACTACCGCTTTTATTAAGCATAAGATAAACTGCAGCAAAAAGCAATCTCAAAATCCCTTCTTCCGCTAGATTCACATCCACAAGCATTTCCAAAGATCTGCCCATCAATAAAACTGGAAAGTGAATTTCATTAGACAATATTTGCCATTTAAAAAAACCTAAATACTATATGAACACAAGAATGTAACCAATCTCTTTTACAACGTAATTTCCATTGAACCAGTACCACTGTAATATAACAACAACAACCAAGCCTTATCCTACTATAATGCTCTATCATATAACATATTTCTATCCAACTCATTAATCTCTAGATCTTTCTTAAAAGTAGGGAGTGATAGATATTTATAAAGAATAGGAGGAAGAAGTACAAAACAGTTTATTAAAAAGGAGTTGGGGCCTTCGGACGGGGAGGGTTGCAGAGCCTCGAAGTTTTGTAATGTTCTATACTTGTAATTAGGATTTATCCCTATTTCTTTGTAATAACATAGTAACATACCAGATTTCTATCAGATTGCGATTTTATTTTTTTTTTAAAGAAAATATTACTGATTATATAGGTTTGTCCATGTACAATTGGGCCTGGATCTCCCTAGGAACTTCTTCCAACCAGTACCGCTCTTGTTCTAAATGGGCTAATTGGGCCAGTAGATAAGCGGCCCTCTTCCTATCCCTCCTAGTATAGACAAATACAACATTATCAAAACTTCCGAGATTTCTTTTGATCTATCTGATACTTCTTCCCCAAATCGTACAAGAACTAGGGTTTCCGTTCATCCCATTGAATAAGATTGCTACTTTAGAACGCAAGAAATATAAATCAATACTACAATGACTAAACTTTGGCTTACCTTTCTATTTCATCAAATTTCAAGTAGTCCAATGCTATTTGTAACTGACGAATACGAGAAATTTTGATGTCCCATCCTGACAGAGAAAGAAAAGATATAAGCATCAAGAGGAAATTTATTTTATGAAACTCTTAAGTGTGTCAATTCCATGACAAAACACAAACTCATCAAATTTCGAATGAATAAATAGACATCACCATCAAAAGTTGTGTTCTTATTTGTAATTCTTTTCATCTATTTGCATTTAATAAGAATTTTATTGGTTTCTACCAAATGGAAAATTACAAAAAAGTTATAATAGTAATCTTGAAATAGAGGTGGATTTAGTAACAAAAGACAAGAGACGTTAAATGGCTAAAAGCACCGATTCAAGACAGTAGATTAGTATTGGTCCAGCTGATGGTGCTAAAAAAGATTATGTTTGTAATCGCATCCAATTTCACCTTGCCCACTATCTCTAAAACTTCCTAAGACACCAAAATATTGAGGTTGATATATTGGTGGAAGAAATCTATTGCAACAAAAATAGAGTAGCAATACAGCGTACCATACAGTAAAATACAGAACAAGAAAAAGGAAAAACAAGAAAAAGTTATTTGATGAAATTATAGAACAATTTTATTTTAGGGGAATTATTTTTATATAATATGAATTTTATAAAAATGAAGGAATTGGTACACTGCAATGAAAAGGAAAGTAAGACTCGATAGAAAAATAAACTTTAAATGATAGGAAAGGAGAAAGGGAAGGGAGTCAAGATGATGATATCCTCCTTCCAGAAGGTTGCAAAAACAATAATTTTGATGTCCTCCTGATGAATCAAGCTCAAAATCCTCCGAAGTACTCAAACAAAAAAGCATTATTTGCATTTTGGGTTCCCGTGATATTGAATGATTTAATTTTTTTTATTTAATAATAAACTGTCTTTTCAGTAGTTGCGAAAAAGATTAACTTAATGGTGCAATAATTGCTTTTTCCTAAATTTGATTTATATACCTGTGTTTCTGCAATTACTCATTTTCATGAAAAAACTTCCTTTCTGCTAACATAAGAATAAGAATTGTCACAGGCCCAAATGAATACCTTCGGGTAGAATAGCCCAAAATAGACCATGTGTAAAAACACATAAACAAACTAACTATATCCAATGATAAGGGCCTAAGGAGGGTGACTAGAAGATATATATATATATATATAATACACAGCATCATTATGCCAGGTTATAAAAAGATCATTTTTTGTAACTCACCATTTTTCAAACACAACTGATCTGCCTCTTCAATTCCTTCATACACAAGTACTCTGTCCAAAATTTCAATTTTCCAAGGAGAAAATCTTTTGGTTGGTTCTCTTGCTTCCACATTGTCTTTAAGCAGAACTAAAATCCCTCTGTCTATACTTGGTTGGCGATAACCAATGTACTCAACAGGAAGAAAACTTGATAAGATTGAAACAGAAGGAATATACACTGATAGACCATCTTCTCTCACAATATAGAAACAGCCCTGAAATGTGCAACCAACTACTTCTCCAAAAACAGATTCTTCTTTTCCATTAAAGTGGTATACGTCATATGCACTATCTAAAAGGTTGTCGTCGTGGGCATCTAACTTCACTTGCAGATTAAAATGCACTAGTTTTGAGCCACTCTGATTCTTTACATTCTTCATTTTCGAGAGAATAGTAATTCCTATGGGAGAAAAGGAAATAGAATCATCTTCACATAGTTTAAAATTGGGAAGGAATATCTTTCTCATAACAGGTGACTTCACATAAGAATCAGTAAATTTGTGATCATTAGTTGCATTAGATACAGGAGAAAAACCACTTGAATAGGGACCAAACAAATTACGCCTTTCTTTAGATGTGTAGCCATCAATTTTCTGGAGCACATCACCCTCCACTGCTTTGTCTGGGTAAGAAACACTTCCGCTTTTTATGTTTAAATGATTTGATTGAGAATTTCCCGAGAAATTAGAGAATGCTGCTTGACAATCTATATCAGAGCCACCAGCTCCCCAACCAACCAACATCCCCAGTCCAAATTGCTGACAATATGGAAGCAACTTCTCAGAAAAATAGCTCTTGTCGGTAACATATTCACTTAAAGATATCACGTAGATCACACCACATGCATCAACCACAGCTAAAAAGTAGGTATGTGAAGCAACAATTAACCTTTTAAATGATCTTCTAAAAGAATCACGGTGTTGATCGTACATGTTATCCTTAATGTCAGACCCTTGTTTAATGCACGTACCATCATCACTCAAAGGCAATTTTTCTGACCCATGGAAATCAAAAAGAGGACCAAGTCCACAAGCCTGTGAAACATTTAAATGTGTTACAAATTCACCGGATATTGCAGAATATAGAGTAATCAAGCCGGAAGAATCAAGACAAACAAGAAGATTATCACAAAATTGGAAATCCATCCACTCAACTTCCTGAACTATGTTTGTTCTTTCATCAAGTTTCACCACTGAAACCCACTGAATACCTGAATTGTCTAACCTGGCAACAAGGAGTAAATTTTTACTCCGGCGTCTATGATTTGCACCACTATCATTCACAGACACATGATGCATCAATGTCAAATAAAAACCCACCAAGCAATATGAAGCACTTGAGAATATCTTAGGGCATTCATAGAACCCGTTAATCTCAACACCAAATACTTTGGAAAAACAATCAGACTTAATATCCTCTGTACCCGAGCTCAAGCTTGAGTGATCGGAAGCATCTTCTACTAAATCAGCTGGTTCCTGCTGTTTTTCCTTACTTTGGACTGATTCTTGATTGAAGAGATATTCCAGGGATAGACTTCCATCAAATATGTTAAAAGAAACCACTTCTGTAGAGCAAGGAAAATCCTTATTCTCGGGGAACTTGGTCCTGAGACTACCGTCAGCAACAATAGTTTCAACTTTTGTGAAAAACGACTTTAGGTATCTCTTAGTCGGCGCAGAGCCTCTCAAAAATTCAACTCCACCTTCATCTCCTACTTCAATATTTTGAGCTAATGTAACAATAGGCCCCCATTCCACCCACCTACCTTGTCTATAGCTACCTTCTAATGCAGGTTGAACTATTTCTTTGGCGTTAGTCAGTTTGGGAAAAGCATGGACTGTTACCCCACATGTTCCCGAGACAAATAAAAATTCTCTAAATGAAGCATCATTGTGTTGATCATAGGTGTCCCCACAGCGAGCCCAGGCCAATGAGTTCACATCACTAATAAATAGGTAACTATTGGATCTTGAACATTTATTTTCAGCAACATTGGTATCAATACCAATTTCTGATCCTGAAGTGCAAGGCAAATCATTCACCAAACCTGATCCGTTAGACCTCTCATAATCATTGCTGCTTTCGCCGCCACTAGAATTTGACTCCCCTGCAATCATCAAAGCAAATGCAAACATCATAACGGTGGTTTTTATCTCAAACAGTCTTACAAGTGTTTATATCCGACGCATATAAGTTGAATCAAATAAGTCGACCCCTATGACTCCTATGAAGCACAGACACTCCTCGGATTAGGTGTGTCCCGGACACCGACACATATAATTACACTAAATTATGTCATTTTTTAAAATTATTTTCGGTGTCTGTGTTGTATCTGGTGTCCATATACGTGTTTCATAGCTTATAAGAAAAAAGGAAGCAGCAATGACCTTTGACGAGAGGAAACAGGAGAGCTCGATTTTGATATGAATGCAAAAGCAGAATATGTCTAGTAGGAGAAATAAAAGCTTGACGAAATTCCGAAAGGGGAATTTGGGTCTGAGATGGGTCCCATTTGTGCAACTGAAGTATAGCAGGATCATCCATTTCACTCCTGATTCAATTCAACAAAACCTTAATAATCAATCTCATTAATTAATTAATCATTTATGTAAGAAACAGTAAATGATAATTATAACTATTCAAGCTCCAAAGTCGAAACACTTTTCATCTTAAAATTGAACCCTATGAAAATCAACGCAATGGCCAAATTTGAATTTCTGAATTTAATTTGATCAATTAATTAATATTAATATTGAAATAAAACATGAATCAGCGATTGAAATGAAATAGCATCGATCGAAGGTTAGAAAAGGAAGTGAAACCTGAAGGTTAGGATGGTAAATTGTTGGAAGATGGTTTCGGCATGGATGAAGAAGAAGAAGAAGATTGAGTTTACGGAGGAAAGGAAGAGAGGTTTTGAGATTGATTCAGATTAATTGAGAATGGAGCGAACAAAATCAAACCGATCCAACTCTGTTTAATTTAACCATAAACTCAAATAAATATCCCGGATATACTTTTGCATTAAAAAAAATAAAATAAAAAAGGGTAAATTACATTCACCTTCCTTGAGGTTTTCTTAAACAACACAAACACTCCCTCTAATTTTCAAAACTCATTAACCTCCCTTGATTTTGACACCATTAAACTTCCCATGAAAGAGACGAAGTTAACAGAGATGAAACACCGTTAATGTGGAAGGGAGGTGCTTGTCGATTTAACAACAAAATGAGGGAGGTTAATGTTTAATTAAAAACTAGAGGGGATGTTAGTGTAATTTGCCCAAATAAAAAAAGTGGGCTTAATTGGACTTTTGGTCCCTTAAGTAATTTCTTGTTTTCATTTTGGTCCTATAACTTGTAAAATCAACATTTCGGTCCCTCTTGTTTTGCGCCATTAGTCAAAAAGGTCCCGCGCTGTTAACTTTAACCTCAAATATCTATGGTGGACGAACATTAAAAGTGGTCAACCATAGATCCTATTAATTGTATTAATTTAAACTGTTTGATTTTTATTTTAAAAGAGGATCATTGAATTACGCAGGTCTATTTTATCTTACGGTGAGTCAACAACAGCGAATTAATTGTCCAGGGATAATGCACAATATGTGTAGGGGCCGGGGTTCGAACCTCGGACACCCCACTTATTATAGTATGAAATTTTACTGGAGTAAGATTTTCTTATTATAGTATATAGTAGTAGTATCAATAGTGTATATATATATATATATATATATATATATATATATATAAAGTAAAAAAAAAAAAATGCCACGTGTCACTTCTACGTTTATTCTCAAAAAAAATTATTGTTTAAAACTAATGTTTTGATTTGTCGTAAATATCTCAACAAACTACATACATTACTTTGATCTTATCCACTAAATATTTCATTTAAATTTTTAATTAATTTGTAAAATATTTTTTCAATACGTTTAATAATTTAATCTAAATTCAAATTTCAAAAATATTTTATATTTAATTTTATAATTTGTTTATTATGGACATGTATTATACTAACACATTAACAATTTTTTAATTAAAAACCCGATGTTTTATATAGTATGAACATCTCTACACTAGATTGCACGTCTTAATTATCATTATAAATTGTCCGTAGAGATACCATTACTTCTACATATGTATTCATTAATTTTTTTTGAAGAGATGTATCCATTAATTTAAAGTGCTCAAAATATCAATTTATTTTATCCTTGTGTACCTGTTAACCTATTCGTTTCGTGTATGGTCGATTGTGTCCAAACTAAACTAACACATTAACAATTTTTTAATAAAAAAACTGATGTTTTATATAGTATGAATATCTCTACATAGATTGCACATATAAATTGTCGGTAGAGATACCATTACTTCGACATATGTATCCATTAATTTAAAGTACTTGAAATATAAATTTATTTTATCTCTGTGTACCTGTTAAGTGATGTGTGAAATACGCAAGTGCACGGATTTATCAAAGTAGTAAAAATATTGTTCCACAGGGAGTTATTGTAATTATTGATTTTCTTTTCAATTGCGATTGGCTGAAAAGTTTAGGTTTAGAAGTTTAGCAAATTTGGTGTTTATAAAATAATAAAAAGCGTCTCGGGATTATTGATTCATCATAATGACAAATCACTCACAATCCAAACCTATATCTAAATCTTATGTTAAATCCGCTTCTAAAGACAAGTTTCTCTAATGTATTTTACGTTTCCTCTCAGAATACATAAGTGTATTTCAATGGCTATTGAAATCCATTAACGAAACTTTTAAGGTCTCAAGGTTTACTAGGCTATTCTCATGTTTCGTAAACCTTGTCTAATCTCACTTGTTCCAATATTAACCTTCTTCTTTCGATCCTTCAATTATTATTTGAAATATGAATTAAGAACAGTGAGATTAGATTAGAAAATAGATCTACATAAAATTAAGGTTTTATGCTTGGTTTGATAGGAATTAGGTCATTAGACTCATCCAACAATCCCAAGACAAAGAAATCTACTCACTCATGTTCATCGTAGACAAAGAGATTAAAGAGATGAAGTAGAAAGACATGAAAAAGTGCATAATTATAAAAGAACAAGAATTGTAAAGAACGAGAAAATAAAGAACTTTGATTCAATAGAAATAATTATCACAAAGAATTCCCAAAATTCAAAGATGAATAAACAAGTCTGATGGCTCCTCTATTTATGGCTCCTCTATTTATAGCCCAAGGAACAACCTAACCCCTAGAAAAGGCATTAGAACGTGTTACAAGGCAACTGATGGGCTTTTAGGTCAAAACTAACACTTAAGCAATCAAATGGAACCGTGCACGGCCGTTCCTGCAAGGTGCACGGGCAAAAGCAGCAAAGGGAGCATTTGGGGTCACGCACGGCCGTGCTTGTGGGAGCACGGACCGTGCGCTGCTCTCGACGTTGTGCAGCACAGTTGGCTTGAAAGGGGCGCACGGTCAGTGCATTTGTGAGCACGACCTTGTGCGATAGAATGGCAAGAGATCTTTATATTTTGCTCCTCAATCAGCCTTGAATCGTGCTTGAATCCTTTCTTTCCTTAACCATGCTTCTAAATCCCTTCTTTTGCTCTAAGACTTGATTTCACTGTATTTGATCCTGAAATAAAATAACAAACGATTTGAAGTACCAAAGTTCTAAAAAGCAATTAAAAGCACATAAAATTCTAATAAACTAAACACTTAAAAACCTATAATTATTGACTTATCATTAAGCTATTCACTTCATCCTTAAAAAAAAAAAAAACTATTCACTTCATGTCAATGGTCGATTTTATCCTTATTTTTTTGGCATCTCTGATTAGTGCTACTGTTACTAATATTTTTTCCCTTCATAAGTCTATTATTACTATTATATTCATTTGATCTTTTAATTCATGTATATACTTTATGTTCTTTTTTAACAACTAATTGCTAATGTTTGTCATTAAAAATCCTTTATTTTAAGAACAAAACTTTGGTGCACTTTCCTTGCATGCTTTTCGTATGGGTCTTCGCATAATTAAATTTCATTTCTTGGTTAGAAAAAACTTTGAAAAAATTATGGATTTAAGAAATCATAAGTAGCTATGAGTATTTTATGTGAAGTACCTCACAAAACACATTTAAAAAAATTAGACCTACGTTTTATCCTTATTTTGATTCTAGCAAGATACTTAGGTGTTCTTTTTAGGTGCTTTTCACATGATTCCTAATTAAACTACTCATGAAAAATATATTTTTATTTAAGAATCATATGAAAAACACATAAAGAAATTCACATGAGTTTTGTCCTTATTTCAAACTATTTATTCGTTTCTCAGTTTTCTCTTTCATTAAATTTCATTTTAAATTATATTTTATTTAGCATAGATTTTGTCAAAATTAATAGATAATTCATTCATTTTTTAATATTAAATTATTAATTTTAATCAATTTCAAATATTTATAAGAAAATAATTTTGTTTTCCTACATGTGCTCATTAGTTTCATTATAAACCTGCACTCTTGATAATTTTTCAACTTAGATACTAGGATTTGTTTATTTTTAAAAAAATAAATAAATATCTGGTCCAATGACCGACTAATCAGATCGGTCTAATTACACCATCCATTTGTTGGACCCATTTAAATCCATATATTAGGTAGATATTAATTGTTTATTTAACAAGTAATGAGTTATATCATCACAAAAATTTTACGTGTTATACTATAGTTTATTACTTTTAAATTATGTATTTTTGATAAATATTATACATATAACACAAACACTAATATTATTGATAATTTTTCTAATTTAGATAACTACGATTTATTTAATTTTTGTCAAAAAAACTATAACTTATTCATTTTATATTTTAAGCAGATCTTAATAGTTTATTAATAAAATACAGGTCACAAGTAATTTTATTTACTTTATAACTCCTGAGTTATATAAACTTCTAATTAATATTACACATAAAACACAATCGTTAATGTTATATATACTAGTGAAAAGATGGGCACTCACGTGCCCGTCTTTCCTCTCTTTTTATTGCGCTAACGTTTGAAAATTATTAACGGTGTTTTTTTCTTCTGAAATTTTGATTTTGATTAAAACTAAAAATATAAATATTTGTTGCTTTCGAGTTATAACAAACCAATCATGATTGTAGAAGGTGGTTTGTGGTGGTGCGACGATGGGTCAGCCATCCGCACCGCCCCTGTTCCTGCTCTCTCCGCGGTTGTTTGTCAGAAGATCAGGTTCCAAGGCGCATCCTTTTTCAGTTCGGTGGTTGCGCTGGTGGTTTGAGTTCGCTCAGATCGCGCCACCGCGATTGGCTCTTGTTGATCGGAATTACACGCTTGAAGATGCAGCTAGATTTTGAGTTCTGGATTTTTGTTCTGGTTTTTTGCTCTGATATGCGTGCATTCCAAAGGCCGCTGCCGCCGTCGATGACTCAAACGGTGGTTTTAGCCACTGCTCTCAAACCCATTCGGGTAGGACCCATTGAAGCTGGCTTTCAGATTCAGTTTCATGTCTGCTCTCTGATCTGCTCTGCCTTTCGGTAGCTCCTTTCGTGGTGGGTACTAGTTTAAGGGTAACAAGCATCACATGTCAGAGGTTTCAGATGGTTTGGCCAGAAATGGCGTTATAAGCGTGATGTTCACGGTGAGTTGTTGGTTGTGGACTCGTTATCGTGCTGACGATCCGGTTCACCACCTGCAAACAGGTTTGGAATTCGGTACTAGTGATTGAATTCAGATTATTTGGCCAGAAATGGGTGTGAATTTGCTGTAAATCATCGCAGTAAACGGTTGGTGCGTGTGGATTCGTTAATACCGTGTTGGCGGTCGAATCCACTCCCCCCTTTCAGGAATTTGTTGGTTTTGCATCCTAGTCATTCTTTTGACAGGGGACTGCGGTGGACTCGAAAGAGTCGTTAACACTTGTTGTCGTTGTTGCAGGGAGTTGATGGTACGTGATTCGATTTCATGCTGACGAACATCTCATTCGCCAAATAATCGACCCGCTTGGTATTCACAAATGTCTATTATTATGGATTAGGGTTGGATCCACTATGATGCTCTTTTTTGCTGTATTACCCGTCCGGGTTGATTCACATGGATGAACTGGATTAGGTTTTATGTCCCCAGTTTTTATGTAATTTTTTTCCCTTTTTTTTAATAATATATATATGAGCAAGTGACAAATCAGAGTAGGGTACCAATTTAGTTGGACACTATTTTTTTGATGTCATTTTGTCCTTGGCTTATAAAAAAAAATTATTATATAAAAAGTTGTTTAAGGGTATAATTGAGATAGTTAAAAAGTAAGTATAAATATACTTATATATTTTATTACACTTTTTAAATTATAAAGGAAAAAAATTTGATGTATATATATATATTCATATCGTGTTTGTTACATTTGTTTTAATATTTAAATTTATTTTTATCTATTTGTTACATGTTTTATTTGTATTGAAAACTGATGGCATTTTTGGAAAGAAAAATCCAACCCAAAAGAGCTGAAAGAATTAGTTTTCTTTATATATAGTATAGATAACCCGGATAATGTCGGGATAATACAGTAGTTAGTAGTAAAATAGATATTTAAATTTGTTGTGTGGATTGGAAAGATGGTTGTCCGTAATTATCATGATAGAAAAAGTTGTCGATTACAAAAGGTTTGCAATAAAAAAAGTAGTTATCCCAATTCTTTTTTATTATCCTTTTTTCTATAATAAAATAGTTATCCCAATTATTTTTTTATTATCCAAAAACCCTTTTGAAGAGAGAATTGTCGATTAGAGGGAAATCAGACATCAACAACCACAAAGAATTTGGTGAAATCATGGGGAAGAAAATATAGTTTGTCTGAGAATTGTTGTTAGATCGTGGAACTCATGAAAACCTAAACGAAGAGAAAGGTTTTGGGAAATGACAAGTTGAGTTTCTTGCGGTGGTGGAAAGGGGAAGAACTGTTTGATTGGATTCTTTGTTTTCCATCACCGTTTTAGTTTTAGCGCGCGTGTTTTAAAATAATAAATTTGATATTTTTTGTTCGAAATGGCACATATCTTTAATAATATTACTATATATAGTCATAATTTAGGGGTGTTGACGAGTATCCAATAATCATTAATAAATAACATTGTATGAGTGTTACTATGTAATTTATTGTTGTTCTTCAGGAAGCCGTGTCATTTGCTGTAGGCACCCGCTCCATCATAACATTGTGATTTTTAAGGGGTTCATTCTCAGCACGCCTTGTGAGAGAGGAATCTTTCATTTTAGTTATATATCTCATTTCATTTTGCCTTGTTAAAAAAAAGGTCAATGAGTCATAAAGATATATAATATATTTATTTTATATGAAAAAAATATAGATAAAAAAAGTAGACAAATAAGACGTATTATTTTATATAGAGTAGTGAGGAATTATGGGACAAAATATACATCCGCTTGCTTTCAGACTTGGTACCCACTATACGAACAACTCGCGGGTATTGAAGTATCCATGGATACCAGTGACTTTTTTAATTTATTCATCTTTTAGTAGAAAGAATAACTTTTTTTTTAATTTGCAAAAAACCTCAACTTTTAAATATCTATACATAATTCATTCAAATTTCATAAATCATACATAATCCATACAAAATTCATGATTCTTACATCGTGCATTTCAATCTACGAAGGAACTAAATACATAACATAACAAAAAAATAACCAAGACACGTATAAAGAAATTATTGAACAAAGAAGTGATGATTTTTTTCAAGAAAAAATTCTCAGTTTTACACAAAGATTAAATCAATTCCCACGTAGAAATTTGAAACAAATTGAAATATTCATGTATTCATCTAAAATTAGAAAGCTCTAAAATGTAAAATAAAAAACAAATAATCATGCTAAGAAGAAGAAGAAAGAAAGAAAGAACCTGGGTGCACCAAAAGGGAACAGGAATAGAAGGTTGTGAAATAAGAGAAACACCTTCTCAGATTTCAATTCAATACCACCAGATCAAACCAAGTGAGTTAACAATATAATTTTCAAAAAAAAAAATCATAGTCCATCTAATTTTAAATCTGGATTCTTGGTTCTTTGGGTTTACACATTATTACACCCTCACTCTAGCCTCATAATGAGTAACTCAATTTAACCATGCGCATTGTTCGTATAATATACCCTGACTTTGTTTTTTGTTAATATACAAAGACAAATATCAATATATAAGATATTTTCTGAATCATTTCGATAAATATTTTTTTAAATATCAATTTTTTGTAATTTTTACTAATAGATAATTAAATATATTAAAGGTTAAAAATGTGCATTGATAATAAAATAGCTAATTAAATCACTCATTGTGGGTCAGATGGAGTATAATTTTAGTCCCGATCTAGAACTTCAATCCCAAAAAATTATGAAATTTTGCCTCAATTTCAAATCTCATGAGAAAATACAAAAAGTATCATTTTGGAACCATAAATTGCCACTTTTTGGCCCAAAAGTCACCGTTCATAGGGTAAAAGATCAGGAAAATTGTTTTTCCCACCTCAAAGTTTATATGAAACACCATAAAATTACGAATTTAACCCCAACGCCAGTTAACTATATATAGTCATATTTAGGGATGTTGTTGGGTATCCATGGGGTGTGGATAATATGATACTCGTCCTCGCTTCGTTGGATACATATAATACCTGTGTCCGCCCCATACCTCTACCCGTGTGGATAAGGATGAGAATAGGTCAGACCGACCTACAGGGGCCTACGGCCTAGCCTACGAAAGGCCAGGTCAGGCTTTTTTCTTAAACAAAGAAGGCCTTGACTTTTTTAAAAGCCTATTTAGCTTAAAAAGTCAGGCCACATGCCATTCAAAAAGCCTCTTAGGCCTATTAAGTCGGACTTTTTAAGTAAATATGAATAATATTATTTATTATATTATATTTTGTACTTTGAATTAAAATAAAAATTTGTTAACTTTTTCAGTAATTTCAGCTTATTAGTATATATTAATTTTTTGCATATTTAAATGTATTATTGTAAACTAGAATTGAAATATGATACAATATATAGTCAAATTCCCTAAAAACTCATCTTGATTATCAAAAGAGAGTTTAATCTAATAGTTTGCTAGTCTATTTAAACTTAGATCATATTGCTTATTAAAAGATGTTCTTATGAAATAAGTTTTTAAATAGGCTAGCAGACCGTATCAAGCTTTTAGAAGGCCAGACTCAGGCCTAAAAAATAAGTCTATGGCAGGCCACATGCCAGACTAAGACCTTGCAAAGCCTAACTCGGCCTAACTTATTCCCACCCCTACGTGTGGATACCCACTATACGAATAACTCGCGGGTATTAAAGTATCTATGAGTACCCATGAATTTTTAATTAATGTATTTTTTAGTAGAAAGAACCATAAATAAGCAAGGGAAAGCACCCCGAAGACACCACCAAAACAACACCAAGAAATAAGTGAACGGAAGGCTAAACCAACACACCAAACAAACACATGCAGGAAACAAAAAGCATAGAAAAACCCAAGAGGCTCGGCTGGAAAGGGGGAGGCATAAAACCCACCCCACACCCTAAACAACCCCCGGAAAACCAGCACCACAAACCCTACTAATTCCAACACAGGACGGGCTGCACCTCCCACTCATAGAAAGAGCAAATAAT
>Ga0315915_1001509_pt1 | contig 28258 bp, 15 predicted proteins | sample MpolbnodulesMG_FD_207738 | JGI IMG/M metagenome (GOLD analysis project Ga0315915, IMG submission 207738) | Medicago polymorpha root nodule microbial communities from Los Angeles, California, United States - branched nodules | ecosystem: Host-associated > Plants > Roots > Nodule | place: USA... | reverse complement strand
AAAGATTTTAAAAGATTTTGTAGGATTTTAATGACTTTCATGATTTTAAAAGACTATCAGGATTTTCAATTTGGATTTCAATGGATTTACATCATAAGATTTTAAAGGATTTTATGGATTTATAAGATTTCAAAAGATTTTATGAATTTTATGAATTCATTAAAAAGAAATGATTACAATACACTCAATCATAATATTTTCAATACAGACTCTTATTTTTTATTTTATTTTTATGAGAGATAGAGAGAGGGAGAGAGAGGGAGATAGAGATATATATATATATAGAGAGAGAGAGAGAGAGGAAAAGGGATAAGAAAGAGATAGTAACCTTTTAAAAGAAAAACAATCTCGAGAAATCTCATGTCTTCATGAAAGACTTTTTCTTGTTAAAATTTCACTAGAAAATCTCACAAAATCCATCAAAATCCAATTTATTAAACAATCCTTCGAAATTTGAATGATTTTGAATACCATGAGACTTTTTTTAAGTGATGAAAAGTCTTGATTGAATATCTCAAAACTTTTTTAAAATGATAAAGAGTCTTGATTGAATACCACAAGACTTTTTCATAATTAAAAAGTCTTTTAAAATCTCTTATAATCCTAATCCAATACATCCCCCTTAACATAAATACTTAGTTTCTATAAATATATTTCCTTTTTAGTCTATATATATTGACAAGTGTATAAGTTTTATTTAAGAATGTTCAAAACCGAACTAATCCAATAGAAAAACCGCAAACCTTTTTAGTCTCTATTTATATTGACAAGTGTATAAGTTTTATCAGATTGTTTTCTTATTCAACCGCATGGTTTGATTCAGTTTGTGATTTTTGTTTTATCAACCGAATCAAACTAAATCAAACTGCAACGTAAGAAAAACACTAATTAAACATATGTCACCTAGACTAATGCTCATAGAAACTCAGTTTGTTGGATGAAATTTAAAACACTGTTGAAAACATTGCTGGAAATATGTTGCGTTTTAACTTTTTAACTTGATTTAATGTTTAAAACAAAAAAATGTATTGTTTTGATACAAACCGATCAAACCCAAACCACATTTGTTTGGTTTGGTTCAGATTTTATTTTAAAAGTCAATGGAACCAAACCAAACCGTATGTTTTTTTATCTTGTAATTCTGATGACTTTAAGTTTTAAAATAGAACAAAACCGCACCGTGAACGCCCTTATTTCGATGCTCATTTTTAATGAACTTATTTTGAGTTTCATACGCTATTATCAACCGGTTTCCAAAGCTTTCTTTTTTCTTTTTTGAGTTTCATACTCTCGTGCTTAGTCTTTGTTTTCAGCTTTCTATTTTCTTTTTTGGCTTATTTTTTCCCATGTAACAAAAAAAATATAGGACTATAATGTAATAGATAAAAATAAAAAATACCAATCACATATTATATAATTAATTAACTAATATCGAATGGAGGCTATCATTTTTCATTTGATTGTTAATCATCTATTTCTTTATTATATTTTCTAAACAAATGAATTAGTTTCATAGTGGTTGGGTTTCAAGTGTGGTAGTAAAGTTTCACATCGTCTATAAATGAGTAAAATCTTAGATATATAAAAGGGAATTGATCCATTAATAATGTTTCAAGATTTTGATTGAAGATGTGGTGTCTTCCTTGCATTGACTATGTTTCTCCCGTGAACTTGAAATTGATCCTAACATTGGGTGTCTCACACTAAATTTTTTCCATTCTTACTTGGTCAAATGCTTTTCAAAGGATGAAAATAATTTAGAAGTGGGAATATCCGTTAGTGTGTAATTTCGTGACAAAAATAATAATGTTTATACAATCGTTTTGGGACAACTTTAGGACAATTATTTCTCATAGTATGTTTTTACTCTCTCTCTCTCTTCATTTTTCTCTTTCTATTGTTTTTTATCAATATAGGAAGAGAGAAGAAGAAGAAGAAAAAAAAAATTTGTTTCAAAAGTTATCACAGAATAATTGTATAAATATCATTTTTCCTTTGTGACCGTAAAAAATTCATTTTTGATTTAAATGTGATACACAAACATAGCTGAAAATGATTATTTGAATGCAACTTTATAGATTGTTCCAAAAATATATTCAAATCATATAGTGATCGATCATAAAAACCAAGATACTATAATAGCATCATAATAATCTATACATATTAGATTTTGCAAGACTCAAGAATAAACCAACCAAGATTAATTCACAACCAAACAAGTAAAAATCTCTTCAAGTTGTTGAAGAAGAAGGTGAGCCAGTAGGTTTAAAAGCAGCTTGTTCAGCACAAGAGAGAATTTCATTAGGTCCTGCCTCTTCTCTACCAACTCCTAATAAATCAAGGTAATAAAGATAATGAGAAATTATGTTGCTCATTGCTTCATTATCAGAACCTTGGTCACAAACTTGATCACCATATAAAACATTTATTGTGGCACCAAATCCAGGTACCCTTTTAGACAATGTGTCATTTTTTGTTGGTTTCCAATTTCCAACAAAAACATCATGTGGTGAAGGTATGTGTTTTTCTGGTGGTGTCATCCATTTCCATAGTGCTGCTTGGAATGCTAATGTTGCATTTTGTTCTATATATTCTGGATGGTTTAATAGATCCACTTTCAAGGCTTCTCCAATTTTTCCATAGTTGTAATTCCTGTTATTAGAGGCATCAAGTAAGATAATATAATCATAAATACGTAAAATCTTGGTTCGAAACAACAAGAAGTGAGTCTCGGTGGAACTTGGCAGCAAGATCACGCAAAATATGAAATATTTCAAGAAAACTCGAATATGAATACCAATAAATCGGTATGGCGCCACGGCCATAGTATGCTGCACCAGGACTACATGGATAGGTTAATTTGTAGTAGTCATCACAATAGAATTGATCAGGACTCAATTCCTTATTGTAGCATAAGCCCCATGCAAAGGGTCCCCCAGTAGCCACCCCATAACCACCTGAAACAATATTTCAAGAAACTATTACCACACAATTTGATCATCTTCAAATAAATATTCCACCTACCTCAAAAATCTAAACAACATCTTAGATTGAAATTGAAAGGTAAGTAGTCCTTTAATTTCACCAACATAATTCATTATTTTTTCCTTCATAAACAAACAAAATTTGGTGAGTCATTAGTGACAAAATTGAAATTGTATAGCTATAATTCATATATAATACTGAGATTAGTGAAATCCTAATCTGAATTCTGAGTTAGTGGAGCTGTCCCTATGTATGTTCTGTTGAGATTTGGATTGTATGCCGTCACAATTTCACGCATCCATGCAGGAAGCACATATGAGGCTGTTAGATCAAGGTCGAATGGCCTATAAAGCAAACAAAATTTACTTTTTTTACTCTAAAATACCGAGTTTGAAATCTTGATCGTCCAACTGTCACCAATGCTCTAACTGCGTTTATGCGTAGGATTTAGGACGGCTGGGAATCCAAATCTTTGTGTTTATAATCATCAAAATTATTCAAATTTGTGTATATAACAAATTAATCAACAAAATCCGACAATATATCTCAATTAAAATGTCAAATATCATGCAACCAAGAGTCATAGCACAACCAAAAAAACATAAGATCAAAGAATAAGTTTGTCCCCCTCATGAATTAATAGATTATAAAATTAATGTCATAACACAAAACTAAACAATTATTTTATTTTTGAATTATGACTTACAAGAGGTCTTGCTTCCAACATGACCAAGGAAAGCAGCAACCTCTTTCTGACCACCATGCTTTCCACCAGAAGTACCAAATCCAAGAGGCTGATAAAGTGCAGCCGCGGTAATAAAAGAACGATAGTCCCAAAATCCAGAAGCATGTGCCGTTGGATCATTCCTTTTTGAGAACAAATTCTCAAATTGGTATGTTTGGAAATAATCAGATATAGTCTCATTGCAACAATACACTGACCAACCTTTACATTCCCACCCTTTGTCACATAGCTTCTTACCCTTCACTGTTTTCACCAATGGCTTCACTGATGTTTGTGCATTTCCTATCACTAATATTGTTGCAATGGCTAATAGAAAAAATGTCCATTTGGAATTCATTTTTTCTTGAATCAATGAACCATGTTATGTGTGCTGCTTTTGAAAGATATTTATGTGATTTGAAAGAGATTTCTAGAGAGTGTGTATGTGATGTTAAGTGAAAAGGATGGAAAGTGAGATTTTAACTTGTTAGGAGGAATTGATTTTCAGAGTCGGATTAGGTAGAGCTTTTGCTTCCATTCTCATACATGTTTTGAGTAGAAGGGAAGTAAACAAACACTTGGCTTTTTTATAAGTGGAAATAAATACGAGTAAATGCCCTAATTGATACTTGAGATTGTAGTTTTATATCAATTTAGTCCCTATATTATTGATATTTCAAAACGATTCTTGAAATTGCAAATTGTCACTCAAATTACGTTTGTGAGGATTAGAATGAGATTATGTTAGTAATAACGGAGATGAAATTGAAATTTAAATGTGTAATGTCGTAAATGTAACGAGGAACTAACTCGATTATCTTTTTACAATTTCAAGAATTATTTTGAAATATTCATAATGTAAAAGAGTGAGTTAATACACTCCTACAAATAGATTATTTGTGATTGTACCGGGTACCGTTGCAATTGTTGTTCACCAGCATTACATGTAGTTTGGGCCAATTTTTATGATCTTGCCATTTGAGATTTGTTGTTTTGAAATCCATAGTTTCTCAAAAATATATGGAAATGACAACAAAAAAAAAACGCTGAATTTTTTTGTCTATTTCCATGTGTTTCTAGAAAACTATTATTGTGATAAGAGCAACTCTCTTGCCATTTTGGGTTTTCTGATTTGAGGCCCAAAGTTTTTGAGACAAACGAAAATAATTTGAACTTGAAAAATAAATGTTTGGAATTTGGAGTAAGCTTTCAAAATGGGGCATTTCTTCCTCTAAATTGAGATTGTTTACCTATAGTTTTCCTAAATTAAGAAGTATATGAAACGTATACAGCTACCATAACTGGTATTTTGATCTGATTGAAAAATTAAAAGAGCAGTTTTAAGTATTTCATAGTTTTTTTTTTCATAGGTTCTCTACATTGGAGAAAATCTTATTCAAGACACTATCGAAATCTAAATATGGACACCTCTCCTAACCAGGAATACAATATTCCAAATACTTTGATACCACTATAAGCTATCAGCCTACTTCACAACTCTGTGAAGTTTGCTTCTTGAGAAGTCTTTGTATGGCCTAAAGCAGGCCAGCTAATAATGGTTTACTTGACTATCTCTACATATATCTCCCTTGGTTATCGACAATCACCTCTGAAACACGGATACAAACACGAATATTGGACAACACATTGACACCGATAATAATTGAGGAGTGATATTTGTACAACTAAAATTAGACAACTTTGATGAAAACTAATTTTCTCCTCTTGTGATTGGACAAAAACAATGGAGAGAGAAAGAAGAAGAGAGAGAATAAAAAACACATGTGTGTATGAGAGAGGGGGTTGTTTAAAGAGTTGTCAAAAAGTGGTTGTACAAATATCATTTCTCATAATAATTTGAGAAAATCATATAATTCAATCTAATTATAAGTGTCAGTGTCGTGTCGGTGTCTGTCGGTGTCAGACACCGACACGTGTCATGCTTCATAGGCAATCACCTTCTAACCAATTCACTTTTGACTCGTTGTTGTAAACTTGACTATCCTCTACCATGGCTTAACTTCAATAAAAATAGTTTTAAATGCAATTGCAAACTAGCAAGAAAATTACAAATAAGTGGAAGGAAAACGGACAATAAATTGTATTATATGGTAAAATCAATTCTCATCAACACAATATTCATGAATCTATCAGACATAATATTGTTTTGTTTGACCCTTTAAACTTTATAAATAAGGTCAATAGCATGTGAACTAAAATTTGGTCTTTCCAACAATAAAACTCCTCACAAGGCACATCCAAAGGATTTTTGTCTGCCATTACCCTAAAGTCTCAAGTTTTATGTTTCACACTGACTGGACGGAAAGAAGTAGAGAAGTGTAGAACGTTGAAAGCTTGGGCACTTGGGAATGGGTATATAGATTTTCTTATTTAATTATTTTGCAAAATGAATTAGAAGAATTATGTTCTACAAATAGGACTCTTTTAAAAACCAGTTTTGTCTTTCAGAATTGAGATTGTGAATCTCAGCTGAAGACCAAACACATTATCACTTTTTTTTCTTTCAATTATCAGTTGAGTGACTTATTTTGGTTCCAAATTATCTTTTAAACTTTTTACAATTAATGATGTTTTATGGAATAGTTACTATCGTTGTGAGACGGAGTACAATAGTTATTAATGAATTAAGAGCAAAACTAATTGATTTATGGTTATTAAGGGCGGTAGTTTATTTTTGGATTAAGTATATTTTTAATCCTTACTAAATCACAAATTTTTAAGTTAATTTCCTATAAAATTTTAATGGTAATTTTAGTCTTCCATAATATTGTAATTTGTATTAATAGTCCCTATGTTGAAAACTTTTGTACAAAAAATAGACATTTTTAATCCTCCAGAATAGTCCCTATAAAATATAAATAGGGGCTAGTGAATAAAAATTTTGTAAGGACTAAACTTAAAAGCTTTTAATTTTGTAGGGACTTAATACATATTTAACCCTTTATTTTTTTTGGTCATGTCTAAGGGTACTATTAAGAAGTTAAAAAAGGAAATAAGTGATAAATTTTAGGTAGAAAAAAATAATTTTTAAAGTTTTAAAGTGTTGAATGTATTATTTCTAAGATAAAATTTTGTTTTTAAACTTTTTATCAATCACTTTGAGGATACTTGTTAGTATTTTCTTACTTTTTTTAATCTATAGATTTCAATAAATAAATTAAGTTTCTTGTCGAAGAGAATCTTCAATGCACATTTTTTAATGAACTTTATTTTTGAGTTTCATACACTATTATCAACCGGTTTCCTCAGCATCAACATTATGATGTATACTTATGTAACTCGTGCATATTTTGCACTATTGGTAAAAAAAACTATGAAGCTCATATACTTCAAGCATGAAGACGTGTCTATATCATATATTGGTGCTTCCCCAATACTCATGGATACGTGTCCACAAAGTATCAAAATTTATGTCTAAAATTTTTATAAAATAAAAAATTATTCAATACTTATAGGATACTTTAGAGATACACACAGATGCTTATAAGATATTTCATATATATTTATCGTAGAAAAGATGAAGGATACAAAAAAGTGAGACAATATTGTGAAAGTTCAATAAAGATGTACACCCTCTGGTCACTATTATAAACAAGGGTCTTGCTAACCATTGCTCTCAGGGCAGTGGTTAAGGAAACCAAAAGTAGTATCTTTGCATTGGTTTCAACAACATTTTGACTTTTAAAAAGTTAAATTTATCACTTTTCACCATTTTCCAATACTATATTTCTATTTTTATCCCATTATCGAATGCCCCAAGGGCAATGGTTAGCATTCTCCTATAAACAAAACTTTACTTTTTAGATTCATTCAATAAATGATGTATGTGGTCTATTTTATATACCACATACATCATTTATTGAATGAAAATAGACCACATACATCATTTATTGAATGAATCTAAAAAATAAACATTTGTTTATAATATTGGATGGTGTATATGATTCAATTTAAGATGTGGGTCAATAGAATAATCTTTTGAGACTTAATCAGTCAACATTAGACAAATAAAATGTTGTTTTAGTGATGATTTTGTTAATATCCTAAGATAGCAATGAAAATAGAATAAGAAAATGCTAACGAGTGCTCTCAATACACTCTCTAAGAATCATAAAAGATAAATTTTTATGAAAGTTTGTATATCGGTGCATTGAGAATTGAAATGTTTGACTTTTTTAAAGAATAATTATTTGATCTAGAATGCTTAAAGAGTGTCTAGAAAGCACTCGTTAGCGAGACCCAATGATTTATACAAAAACTATTCATTTTCTATTTTGATTCCAAGTATTATATTTTGTAAATTTTGATTTCTATAGTTATATATTAATGAAGAATCAATGCATATTTTTTCAAGTATTTTATAAGCATATAAGTTTTATTATAAAAAAATTTATTAACGTATCTTAGTCATATCGCATTTTAAATTTTAAAAGTTTTGTTATTTGTAACATATCATACTCCACTTGTCCTATGTATCTAAGCTTCATAGTCGAAAAGTTTTGCTATTTATGGGTTTTTTATAAATCCTTCATCATCTTCATCTTGAAACTAATGATTCTTTTAATGATTTTGAGTTTAATTTAGTTATTTAAAAAAACAAATGCTGACACTTAATATTGTATTGTGGTTGAGTGTCCATATCAATCTCATGTCTCATAAATGTTAACTTTAACTAACATCTATATTATATATAAAAAATAACTCATTTCAGCTCTTTTTGACTGACTTTTTCTCTTTCCAAAAATGTCTTCAATTTTCAATACAAATAATATATGTAACAAATAGATAAGAATAAATTTATAGATTAAAAAAAATGTAACAAACACGATATGTTTTTTTTTTCCTTTATCATTTAAAAAATGTAATAAACTAGATGAATATATTTATACTTACTTTTTCATTATTCCAATTATACCATTAAACAACTTTTTTATAATAAAGATTGTTGCTGGTATCATTAAAAAAAGAATTTAGATTATATTTTTTTTTATTATATTGTTTGTGTCATTGAAATAGATAATCATGATTAGTTTGGTTTGTTATAATTTGAAAGCAACAAATATATATATTTTTTGTTTTAATCAAAATCAAAATTTTATAAAAAAAACATCGTTCATATTTTTCTCGATTGCTAACACTTTATCAAATGTTTTGATGGAGAAAAAAAAAACCGATAATATACGAACTTAAAAAAATATCTTAAAGGGCCAACACAATTCAAAACTCCTTTATTTCTTGTGTTTCAATAACCTTCATTCAATATTGAAATTTAGATAGAATTCACGGCTCAAAAATCATCAAATGTAGACAAAAACATAACATAAGAACGAATCAATTTGAATGAAAGTTTGGATTTTTGTAAATAAAAAAACAAAAACATTCAAGTTTGAATGACAAGGAACTGTCAGGAAGTTTAACTGGTCCTGTCCAATCTTATCAAAATGATTGGACTTGTTTGCTGTTTCCATGAAAAGGTCTTCTTAACAGCCATCATATTTTAGGGATGTTCTCATTCCAATTATTAGCATCCACTTATTCTATATTATAATTGTTACTCTACTATCATTCTAAATTCATGTTCTATTTGGATGTATTTGAGAGCAAAATAATTTAACTAAGCAAAATAAATTTGAGAAATAATTCAAGTCGTTTTCTGTTTATATCTAGTTTGAGTTATTTTCTCCAATTTTTTTTGCTGGGTTTTATTTGAAACTTGAAGTGTGATCATCCCAACGTTTTAGATTCGTTTTTTTATATTAATTTCATTGAGTTAGTTTGAGATCTTAAAAAAAACATTCTAAATTTATAAATTATATTAATTTAAATGATTGATTAAATCAACCAGCGTAATATAATTAAGGGTTAATAGACATTTACCCCTCTAATATAGGACACTTTTGATTTTACCCCCTGTAAATATTATTTTTTTGGATTTGGTCCTTGTAAAAAAAAATTGTTTTAGAATATCCCCTAGGCCAGCTGACTGTGCATTTTCGCTGAGGTGGCACGCTGAGTCACATTTTTCTGATGATGTGACACGCTGACTGTATAATTATTTTTATTTTTTATTTTTTTTACGGGGTACACGTGGCATTTGTGATTTTTTTTTTTAAATAAAAAAAATATGAAAAAATACCAGAAAAATTAAAAAAATTATGGAAAAATTAATAAAAATGAAAAAATATCTGTAAAAATTAATAAAAATGAAAAAATTATAAAAAAAAAATCTGGAAAAACTTTTAAAAATGAAAAAATTTTGGAAAAAATTAATATATATCCAAATTTATGAAAAAATTTATGAAAAAAAAATCAATTAAATTAAAATTATAAAAAAAATTCAAAAATATAATATTATCTAATTATTTTGATTTTGAAAATTAATTTCCATAATTTTATTTTATTCAAAAATATTTATATTTTTTGTATAAATATAAATGTTAATTTCCTGAATTTTTCTTTTTTTATAAATAAAACTTCTTACATTCGAAAAAAAAATGTGAATATTTTTCATTTTTCCATATTTATTTTTCATTTTTATTAATTTTTCCAAATTTGTTTTCATTTTTATTAATTTTTCTAGATTTATTTTACGTTTTTTTAATCATTTTTATTATTTTTTTAAATTTTTTTGATTTTTTTAAATTTTTTTATGAATTTTTTATTTTTATTTAAAAAAATCACAAATGCCACGTATATCCCATAAAAAAAATTAAAATAATTATACAGACAGCGTGCCACGTCATCAGAAATAGGTGACTCAGCGTGCCACCTCAGCAAAAATGCACAGTCAACTGGCCTAGGGGGTATTCTAAAACAAAAAAAATTTACAAGGACCAAATCCAAAAAAAAAAATTAGAGGGGGTAAAACCAAAAGTGTCCTATATTACAGGGGATAAATGTCTATTAACCCTATAATTAATGTTATTTGTTTTATTGGACACAAAAAATGAGAGGTCTCAGGTTATTTAAACACAATAATTAATGTTATTAACTTAGTCGAATATTTAGTCTAATATATTTAAAATAATATACTAATCTAATGTAATTCAATTCATTTAACTTTTCAATTTATGAAAAGCAAGGGATACATAGCTACAGTAGTGTAAAATTGAGAATTAGTAGGTTTTCAAGAAATAGTGATTTTTGAAAATTGCTTGCTTTGAGAATTATTGACATTCAACTTTTCCGATTACTCATAATTCTTCATATGTGATAATTTTCGTCCTCTCAAACTAAGGATGTTATTTTATCCACCATCATCATAAACTTTATCTAGACTTTTTTTTACTCAACAAACTTTATCTAAACTAGATTAGACTAGATTTAGGGCTGCAACAATCATACCATTTTTGATAACAAGTCTTAGAAACCGTGGTTGAGCCTAACACATTGTCAGGTTAACAACAAGCATGTTTCATTTCAAGGTGCTCTCAATTTGATTTTTGTTAATATCTCTTTGACTCCTATCAATGGTGTGACTTCGGCTTTCCATACCTGAATTTTTCATTTAATTTCATTTCTCCATTTCATCATTAGGAGGTTCATTGGATTTCTCCATCGTTTGGTTAGATTAAACGTAATACAAATGAGGTCTCTTGGTTGTTTCAAGGTTTTTTTTGAGTTACATGATATTGATACGAAGTTTCCACCGTCGCATAATAGTGACAAATGGTGGAGGCGGGGGTGCAGGGGAGCCTTGGCACCCCATTTAAAAATAAATAAAAAATTGTAATACTCTAGAATTTACTATATTACTTCCTTTGCCAATTTCAACCATTTTTGTTCATTACACATTGTTAAATTGAAATTGAAACCGGTTGAAATTGATAAATTTGTTTCTTTGCAACATAAAAGTTAAGTTGAAAAGTCGAAAAATCGATTCATTTTTCAAGAGGAAGACCGAAATTTATTACAACTTAAATTTGTTGTATGCAATATGATTTATATATTTTTGTTTATTTTGATGGTTGTCTCCCCAAACTTTTTTGTCCGGCTCCACCACTGACAATGACTAACCTCTGTTGGACTTCTCCCCTCCCAACCGGATTTGTTCCATACATGAGCTAGGAATCGAACCTCTTTGCGTAAGATGTTCAAGTCCCTTACCACTTAAATCAATCTATTGTTGATGTTGTTTTGAGGTTATTATCAACAATTATTTTGCTTTACACGTGGAGCTCATTGGTACAATTTCTTATGCTCCATCTGTTCTCAGCGACGGATCTATGTAAGGGTCGGAGTTTGAACCTCGAATTCCTTACTTGTTCACTTTAAGGGTGAATATTTAGTCATTAAACTACTTGATTAAAAATAAAAACTAAAAGATTTTTTTTCTAATATAAAAGTATCTATTTCAATATAAGTAACCAAACAATCATTTAAACATTCATTTATCGTACGATTTCACATTTGATTATGGATAATATTCATATAACTGAAAGACACTAACAAGAAAAATAGACTTTTAGTGTATTAAATATTAGTGTAGTGTTTTTATAGAATAGGCTATGATCAAATTTTATGGTTCCTTCTTCATGCTTTAATATGTTCATCTAGTGCATGGAAAAAAAAAATTATAAGTCAAGTGAGGGTCTAGGCCCACACACCCACCAACGTGGGGCCGTCGTTCCTAAATACATGACATGGCTTGACCATGTGTATTATTTGCATAATCCACTTTGATCATATTTTTACTAATATGTAAAGATAAATGTTAGTACATAAGATGTTAGATTTTTAAAAAAAAATATGTTTCATTTGTTTCAATGAATGTTATTAAAATATTAACTTTTATAATGTTTTATTATAAATAATTAAAAATAGTACAATATCTTTTATTTAGCAATATATGAGAAAATTCCATATTTTGTTTAGTGCTGAGAAACTTGGATGATTCTATAACAAGAATAAAAAGTTGCAAATTATAAGAGTAATATATATATTTAAAATTTGTAGATGATCTTATACTAAAAGAACGGACACTTTTTTTGTAAGTGTTTTTATAATTAAAGATGGAAGGAGTATCAATGACTGGAAAGGACAACAACTCAATCATTAATCCGTTTCCATTAGGTTGAGGTGGACCATAGTCATTTTTTCATGATCTTAATTAAAGCTGCATGGGAGTAATTATTTGGTTCCCATAAGTAGTACGTGGGAGTTTTAGTAGCCACCATCTTGGTCCCACGTTTGATTGATAAAAATCTTTTTTCTTTTATACAACAAATAATTTCATTTTATGCTGTCTTTTTTGGCTTAATAGCAGTTTTCGTCCTCTAACTTTTACGAAGTTGTAATAAAAATACAAAATCACCCCTAAATTTTGCAAGTGTAGCAGTTTTGGCCCCCAGATCAATTTTTGGTAAAAATAAAATAAAATAAAAAATAACATGTGACACCTCACTTAGGGTGCTACGTTAGCGTAGACCGAGTCAAAATTGGCATTGGGGGACAAAACTGTCACAGATGCAAAACTTAGGGGGCGGCTTTATAGTTTTTTTCTTTGAGGCCAAAATCACAACTTTAAAAAAGTTAGGGGGTTAAAATTGTTATTAAGCCTTCTTTTTTATATAAAAGTACAAATAATTTTTCACCCCACAGCATGCTAAACATCCAATTGGAGTGTTTCCCCTCGAAAGAAAAATAAATCTAATCGGAGTGTCTCACTTTATTTATTTATTTTTTGGACAAATGGTATTTTTACAACTATATTTAAACAATTTTAAAGAAACTTTTTTTCTTCTTTTGTGGAAAAATCATTTCTCATTTTTAGGCATTAAACACACCTCTACTTAAAACTAAAATTGAAAATACAAACAAATAAACACATGATTTTATTTTATTTTAAATCCTTCGATTCCAATTGAGGAAAGAGATTTGATAAATAAGAATTCGACCGTGAGTTAAGTAACATCTAGTTAAAAATTATTTTGCTTAAAAATCAAACTCATTTTTTTTTCAAATTATACTTTCTTTAGTAAAGTCATTAATTACTTGAATTCAATCATTTGATTAAACACATGATTATTATCTTATACATAGTTTTGGCAGGTATCTTATAGTGTCAAAATGTCCTTAACGGGATGTTCACTCCTCCAAGGGTTCTTCCCCGATGCGTATGCTAGACTTGAAGGAAAGAATATCAAAGCTTTGGAAAACTAGTGGTACGTGTTCCATGGTATCATTAGGTAAAGGTTACTTTGAATTTGTTTTTTCATCCTTCGATGATCTAAGTGCAGTTCGATCTATCGGTGCTTGGAATCTCTCATCGGGCTTCCTTCGAACATTTGCTTGGACTGTCGATTTCAACCCTCGCAAGGTGCAACAAACAATTGTTCAAACATGGATTCACCTTCATGGTCTTGCTTGAGAATATTGACAAAAAAAAACTGTGTTTGAAATTGCAGGGGCTCTAGAAACTCCTTTGGCTCTTGATGAGACGACTAGCAATAGAACTTTCGGTCATTATGCCAGATTTCTAATAGAGTTTGATCTTACTTTAGAGATGCGTGAAAGAATCCTATTAAAAAGGAAGGATTTTGATTTTTATGTGGATGTTGAATTTGAAAAACTTCCCCATTTTGTAACTCATGTCTGATTGTTGGACATTCGATTAAGAATTACAAATATCATATTCCGAAAGTGCAACCTATTGTTAAGAATACTGCCTCAACTGTTGAGAAAGTTGATGTCGCGATCATACCACCTGCAGGTACACTAAACAAGGTGGCATATTACAATAAAACCGTCGTAGAAATAGACCAGCTTATTGATGATATAAGAAGGTTTAGAGAAGTCACAAGTGTTGTGTTTGTGGGATTAAACCACGAGGAAGAGGTTCCTAATATCTCTGTTGGAGTTGTTCATGTGCAACCTTTGTAGAGAGAGGATCAACATCATAACAAATTTTCGGATATGCATATTGTTGGTCCTTGGGGTGATACAGTCGCTAATGTGGATTATATTCAAGATTCGACTTCAAGTTAGGAGGATTTTGGTAGATCCATAGTGGTGACAGACTCTAATTTGTCGAACTTTAGTTCAAATGTAATTCACGACATGCAAGTTTTAGGTCTAGTTCCTACTGAGACCCAAGCTATGAAATTATTGAGTGTACCCTGGTCTAACATGACTCAAAATGATGAGAGTGTTGATTTGGTTGGAAAAGCATATCGACCATTTCAACATGTGGTCCTAAGGTAGTCAAAGAGCAAGTTTAAGAAGCAGCAATCCGAGACTAACAAAGGATTCAATATAGGTGTTTCAAACCGTACCTGTACTAATCCTTTGGTGTGTTGTTGTTCCTCATGCTTTTATTTTGTTCTTTATGTTTTGGTTTTTTTTTTTCTTATTTGCTTGAGGGTTGTGGCTTGAGTCACCTCTCTTTATTTGTACTTTTTTTATTTCTATTATGATAAGATTAGAGTGTCGCAGCAAGCTACCCTCTGCTATATATATATCAAATTTATTTGTTAGCCTCTTAAAAAATGAAACTACGATCATTTCCTTCGAATATTCTCTATCATTATTTTTTTATCTGTTTTTAAGTCAACTAATGATATGTATCCTTTAGAATTTTTTAACATGTTTAAAGTATTATATGAGTCTACCACAAAAATTTAGAATTTGTTAAATAAAGATAATTAAATAAGAATTTTTAAGCGCCAAAAATATTAAACATTATAACTTTTGCAAGAGAGATTTCTATAAAGTATAACTATTATTTTATAAAATAATTCAAAATTTTGAAGAAACCACATAAGTTGTTTTAAATATAGGGACAATAAAAATAATGAAAATTATCATTTAAAAATTCATGATTCATCATAATAAAAGGCTAGATTAAGCCAACTAGACAAAAAAATGAAAAGTTAATAAGTTCACTAATTCAAAAAATATTAGAAAGATGAGGCTAACTCATAAAACCAAACTGATTTATTAAATAAGTTTTTTTTGCCTACTATATGCGTCAAATATAAGAGAAAATTAGAAAAGTGACTTATAAAAAGATCAGTTTCGTCCATTTTATCTTATATTTGACATGTTCAATTTATAATATTTAAGATATAAAATCCATTGTGACAGAGTTTAGTCCAACATTAATGTTCTTTTTATCATATTTTGATAGAGTTTAGTCCAACATTTTAATCCTTTTTAAGCATAAGATTTTAACATGAAAGAAAAATTAATTTACATGAGAAAAAATAGCAAAATCATCATTAATTTAAAAAAAATAATATAATATTAGTCCGTACAAAATTACAAACTTTGAAGTTTTTTTTTAAAACAAATAGTAACCGTAATAAAACAGAAATTAGAAAGTGGGAAAGAAAAGAAAATAGGAAAAGGAACAGAAGACAAAGAAGAACAGAGTGTCATTAATATTCAGCTCTGACTACTTTTTCTCTTTCATCCATTCAGAACAGACCCTCTTCTCCAAATTCATGTAAATTTATCATCTTTTCTTCTTTTTCTCTCACCCCTTTTGATTTTTCATTTTTATTTTTCCTTTTCTGTTCACAGTTACAGTTTTAGTATTAATAACTGTTGTTCTTTTTGTCGTGTAGTTGCTGCTGAATTTATTGTTTCTATTAATGTTGTTGTAGGTTATGAAGTTTGTTGTGTTTGTGGTAAGAACATAAGAGAAAATAAATTAGTCATAGGTTTTTTTGTTGTTCTGTGATGATGGCACAAAACAACTTCACAGGACAGCTTGTTGGTTCAGAAATACATGGATTCCACACCTTGAGAGGTATTACAATGCATTCTTAACTTTGGATTATGCTCATAATCATGTTTTAATTTTGATTATGCTACCTTGATGTTTAATTGTTTGGTATGGTTGAAACTATATATTGTTTTAGCTTCTAAAGATAGAAGTATTTAATTTTCAATGCAACTTAGGAGTGAAAATAGAAGTTTTGTCGGTTGTAGATACTAGATAGTACTTTTCTAGCCTTCCTCAAATCTTTGACAACTTTTATTTTTTGCTAGATAGATGTTAGTAAGGTAGTGGTTGCGTTAGTTTTGTCAGGGTTTGAACTCAAGACCTTTTGTTTAATTAGAAATATTTCGGTGTACCTTAACTCGCCAACCGATTACCGGTTACAAAGATAAAAAGCATAAACTCATTTCAACTTATGTTGAGAAGCTTACCTAAAACAGTAACAATTTTCTTTTTACGATGTATTTGAAATACTGGACTGATTTCAGCTTAACTGAATTCCATCGACATATAATTTAGAACAAATTAAATGTATTGTGTTTGCTTTAAGAACAGTGAGTAGAAGTAGAAACATGTGGCTGCAGATTTAGTCATTGTTAACTGTTAGCAAGATATTGATCTTATCTGTTGATTCGTTGATCTAAAGTAGTTTTGTTATATATGACACAGACCTGGATGTTGGCGAAACCTTGGAGGAAGCAAAAAGCAGATGGCTTCGTCCGAATGAGATTCACGCCATACTCAGCAATCACAAATATTTTACTATCCATGTCAAGCCCTTGAATTTGCCCAAAAGTATGTTGCTATCAGAACTAACCTGGTGTTTCTTTAGTAGATTCGCATTTCCATATATACTATATAATATGATGAATCATATTTCTGTTTTTTAATTTGCATTGTATTTTGTATAATGTATTATAAAGTTTGCAAGATTCTAGACCCTTTAGTTCTTGTTGAAGATTTTCTTTATAAATAGTATATACAGTGTTCAATAGAAAAGGTGTACATGCATATTTATGCTTTGTTCAACTGTATATGGCATGAATATAAAATCAGATTAATTTCTCGCATTGTTTCTACGTAGATCTATTAAATGGAATTTTGATTAAGTGATTACTTTGCGACTAAAAGAGAACTTCAGAAGCGTTCATCTTATTGTGAATTATATGATGTCAAACAGGATTTCAGTGCTAGCTTATTATAATGTTGTGTGTAAAACAGGTGGTACTGTTGTACTATTTGACCGCAAGATGCTTAGGAACTTCCGAAAAGATGGGCACAACTGGAAAAAGAAAAATGACGGGAAAACTGTTAAAGAAGCTCATGAGCACTTAAAAGTGAGGATTTTAATTTTCTTCGCTGTTTTGTTTATTTGATGTTGACGGAGCATATTGACTGTGTACAATGTTTATGTTTATTCACATTTTTATCATTCCATAGTTATGTTATCTTCTGTTCATTCTTATTTCCCCTTATCAATCAGGTTGGTAATGAAGAGAGAATCCACGTATATTATGCACACGGCCAAGATAACCCAGGCTTTGTTCGAAGATGTTATTGGTTGCTTGATAAGTATGTATATCAATGTTTAGCTTAACCCTTAAGGTCTCAATTCCTATATATTATGTATGCATGTTCGTATTTGTGATCTATGTATTAGTGGTTGTGTTTTTATATTTCTTGCTTTTAATTAACAGAATAAAAAGAAGTCTGCAGATAGTAAAGTGACTTTCGATTGTTTTTGTTGTTTTTCTTTCAGGAGTCTGGAGCACATAGTCCTGGTTCATTATCGTGAAACACAAGAGGTCGTCTTAATCATTTTCTTTCTTCTTTTGACTCTTAAAAAATTGAACTTCACCGGACAAATAAAGACATATATGTTGCTTTGTCTAATAGAAAAACCCTACGAGTATTTTTTTGATTTTCTGGGGCATTTTTAATAGCCTTGTTTACCAATGAATGTGTTTAAGGGTATCCCAAGTCTAGAAAAACTTCGTTGAAACCAAATTTGTCTCTAAAACAAGCAAGTATATCCACTTTTAGATTTTCATGGATTGAAATCACAATGTAATTTGAATTAAAATAACCTTTCTTGCTCACTTTAGAGGAGTCTTGTCTCCGGAGTCCAATGATTGATATGTGTGATTTATGCGTTGCCGTGTGATCTATTTATTTATTGAAGAAAATTGGGCTTGCTAACATTCATTAGGTTGTGAATTGATACAGTCTCAAAGTGCTCCTGTTACACCGTTAAATTCAAATTCGAGTCCTATTTCTGATACAACTGCGCCATGGATTCTATCAGAAGAATTAGATTCTGGAACCAACAGTGCTTATACTAACGGTGAGAAATGACATCTAGATAGTTTTAGTCAAATTTATTTCAAGTTATACTCTTAGGCAATCAATATGAAAAGTCAAAATTGAACCCATCTATACTCAAATGATAATTTAGTAATATTCATACACAAAATGTACACGTTAATTACACTACCAACCTTAATTGATTATTATATATAGTGTTGTTACATATTAGGATAACACTACCAACCTATTGGTTATGATATATTGTTGTTGTCATAGATACTGTTGGTTTCTTTCCTTGACTGTGGATACAGATTTTCATTCCCGTTACTGTTTTGGAGGTAGGTCTTAATGGAAATTTAACAGTCAGAAGTCATGAACAGGAGCTTCATGAGCTTAATACACTTGATTGGGATGAACTAGTGGCTTCTAATGTTAATACCCCTACTATACCAAATGGAGGTAATTGTTTCTTCTTTATCAGAGCCAGTGGCTTGTTCGGAAAGAACCTTATGATTTTATACTTTAAATTTAACTTTTGGCAGGAAACGAACTGCGTTACTATCAACTAAATCAAAGCTCACTGAATGGCAGCTTTGACAATGTAAGATAATACCTTCTTTCATTTGTGTTCTTTATTCTGCTCTATGTTTTGCTTCCTTTTTCAGTCTTCTAGTGATACCGGTTTTGTATTCGTACAACTGTTGTTCTAACCTACAGAGTTTTTATAAACAGGTTGCCGGTAATCCTTCCTCAGAAATTCCTTCGTATGGTATTCTAACTCCGCCAGAGTCTGGGAGCAGTAATGTTTCTTACTGTTTCCCAGAAAGTGCTAACGTTCAAAAGAATCATTCTATGACTTTTGGTGGTGTTGATTCCGTTGACACTTTAGTCAATGAAGGTTTGCAAAGTCAGAATAGCTTTGGAACGTGGATGAACAATGCCATATCTTACACACCATGTTCTGTAGAGGCGTCAACTCTTGAATCGTCAATTCCTTCGTCTGTTCATGATCCATTTTCATCACTGGTGATGGATAATCAACAATCTTCTCTTCCGGAACAAGTATTTCATATTACTGAGGTGGCCCCTTCATGGGTTTCTTCCACTGAGAAAACAAAGGTTTCCTTTTTCTTTTTCTCATATATCTTATTGCAATTAATTATTTTGTTATAGTAGCCTTCTTTCGTACCGCTATTTTGAAATTACAATTGAACATCCATGGCCCTTTACTTCTTGCAGGTCCTGGTAACTGGATATTTTCTCTTTGATTATCAACACCTTGCAAAGTCCAATATAATGTGTGTCTGTGGCGAAACAAGTGTTCCCGTAGAAATTGTTCAGGTTGGAGTTTACCGATGCTGGGTATTGCCGAATTCTCCTGGATTCGTGAATCTCTATTTGAGCTTTGATGGCCATAAGCCTATTAGCCAAGTTGTTAATTTTGAATATCGCACTCCTATTTTGCACGATCCTGCTGCTTCAATGGAGGAGACATACAACTGGGTTGAATTTCGTCTTCAAATGAGGCTTTCTCACTTGCTTTTTACAACACCAAAGACCCTTGATGTTTTCTCTAGTGAAGTATCACCTACTGCACGGAAAGAGACTAAAAAATTCGCCTCCAAAACATTATTTCTTTCCAAAAGTTTTCTACACTTCATGAAGTCGTCTGACGCAAACGCACCTCCCTTTCCGCAAGCGAAAAATACCTTGTTCGAAATTGCGTTGAAAAACAAACTCAGGGAATGGCTTTTGGAACATATTGTTTTAGGATGTAAGACTACTGAGTATGATGCACAAGGCCAAAGTGTAATTCATTTGTGTGCAATGTTGGGATATACTTGGGCTATTACTTTGTTTTCGTGGTCAGGCTTGTCGCTGGATTTCCGCGACAAACTTGGATGGACAGCTCTTCATTGGGCAGCATATAATGGAATGTATGATACACTGCCACTCCACTTGTTTGAACAAACAGATTTGTTGCAGCATTGATCTAAATGATTTTCCGAGAGTAACCCATCAATTTTGTCCCTAAGTATCACTCTCACTGCTATTTAGTCCCTAAAGTATATAAAAATAATTAGTCCTTAAACTATATGAAATTTGTCAAGTTAGTCCGTAAACCATATGAAATCCGTCAAATTATTCCATGTTGTTGTATACTAAACAAGAGATACTAGGAACTAAAGAAATAGATTTCATATAGTTTAGAGACTAACTTGATGGATTTCATATGGTTCAAGGACTATTTATTATTCTCATATAGTTTAGAGACCAAACAGGAGAGCGTGATACTTGAGAGACCAAATTGATGGTTTACCCAATTTTTATGACATTGCTTCACTGTTCAAGTTGTTTTCATTTTCTGTTTTCCCTAAAGATACATGCATAACTATGACAAATGTGATTTTATCATTAAGCTAAGCGTTGTAGGCTTTTTATGCAGAAACACTTTCTTATATGCATTTATTTCGGTCTAATCTAGTTATGAGCCTGAACGGAAGTATCATTGATTGTTTGTTTGAAATTTGTCATAGGGAGAAAATGGTTGCTACGCTGTTGTCTTGTGGAGCAAAGCCCAATTTGGTGACAGATCCAACTACCGAATACCCTGGTGGCTGTACTGCTGCTGATCTTGCTTATATGAAAGGATATGACGGTTTAGCTGCTTATCTTTCAGAAAAGTGTTTGGTTGAGCAGTTCAATGACATGAGCTTAGCTGGAAATATCAGTGGTTCACTCCAAACCACTACAACTGATCCAGTAAATGCTGAGAACCTTACAGAGGACCAAGTGTACTTAAAGGATACATTGGCAGCTTACCGGACAACAGCCGAGGCAGCAGCACGCATACAAGCAGCGTTTAGGGAGCACTCACTAAAATTGCGATATCAGTCGGTTCAATTTATCAGTCCAGAGGAGGAAGCACGCCAGATAGTAGCAGCAATGAAAATTCAACATGCCTTTCGCAACTTTGAGACAAGAAAAGCAATGGCAGCCGCTGCTCGGATCCAGTACAGATTCCGTTCATGGAAGTTGCGTAGAGAGTTTCTCCACATGCGACGCCAGGCTATTAGAATTCAAGTAAGAGCTGCACTTCTGTTCTTGTTGATTGTCCTGAATTTTCCTCTTTAAGTTGTTAATGCTTGACTGGTTATGTTTTCGATGCAGGCTGCATTTAGAGGCTTTCAAGTGCGTAGGCAATATCGTAAGATTCTATGGTCTGTTGGAATTCTTGAGAAAGTAATCCTGCGTTGGCTTTTAAAGAGAAAAGGTTTCCGTGGGCTTGAGGTGAATCCGGACGAAGACATGAAAGATGAGAAGCAGGAAAGCGATGTAGAGGAGGACTTCTTTAAGACTGGCAGGAAACAGGCGGAAGAACGCGTTGAGAGATCTGTGGTACGCGTACAAGCCATGTTCCGTTCTAAGAAAGCACAACAAGAGTATAGCAGAATGAAAATGGCACATAGTCAAGCACAGGTGACTAAAATAAGATAAATGATATTTTCACACACAAATTTAACAAAAAATAACAACAGCAATTTGGATGGTTATCGCCGTTCAAATATGTGATTAATTTCGTTGTGTGGATGGTTAATGAGTTGCGTTACATTTTTTCTATTCATTAACCATCTACTAAATGTAATTAACCATGTATTTCAATTGTCTTAACTATTTAAATTTTTATTATTATGATTTGACATGGTTATTAACTTGGCATAATTGCTTTGTGCAGTTGGAACTTGAATTAGAACTCATCAATTCTGATGTGGACATGTTAACAACAAAGACATCATAAGTTCCTATGAAAGGTTTTATGTTTTTGGGATGCATCCAATTCCTTTAGACTTGTGTAATGTAACAAACTAGTGTTTTTTTTTTTGTATAGCATGTAGATCTTGTAAATTCCATAGTGTGCAAATTGAGCTAATGACCCTTTCAAATTGCTTTAATATCTTGAAATGGGTCATTTTGAAGCTTCCATGCTTAATTAAGATGTTTGGTGGATGTTTCTGGTGCAAGATGAACTATGTAACTTAAATGATAAGGCCTACTTTGATGTGATTATTAGACATAATTGTTGTAGAAACTTTTATGTAATGATAAAGTTGACACTATAATGAGTGATTAATATATCTCCACAAAATATATCTGGAAAGGAACACTAGCATAATTGATTACATACATATGGTTCCACTCCACCTTTTTCCATTTGCAAAAACAAAATTCACAACTTTTCTATGCATGCGATTTTTCATATTCTCTTATTATCATGTTCTACAATACCAAATTGTTTCCAAATTCACAATATTCTCCCCCAACATGCAAAACATTTAGTTATGGCTGGCATGAGAGCAACCATTTTACACCTCCATTTGGTTTTTGTCCCAAATCCTTAACTTTCCTTGCATAATTCTAATGCAACATCCTAAGAAAGTTACTAGTTGAGTTGATTTAAACGCTACTCTCTTCATCTCAAATTATTATAATTTTCTTTTTCTCAAATTATTTGTCTATTTTATGATATCAATACAACATTTATTATTTTTTCCACTAACACACCCTTATTTATTGGATTTGAATCCTTAAAAAAATTGCATTTGATTCATCTATAACTATTCAACTAACTATAAATAATAAGAGTATTTTAATAAACGATACACATTTTACAATTAAAATTAACATTATTAATCATTTTCTTTAATAATTGTGTAAAAACTCAAATGAGAAATCTAATACAAAATGGATGGAGTAAAAATAATATCATTTACTAACATACCCTATAGTAAATGAAGTAGTTAACGGGATGAAATTCAATAAATAAGAGTATATTAGTGAAAAATAATAAATGTTTATTAATATTCTAAAATGACAATTATTTTGTATGTGACATTTATCATGAGGCAGAGGGAGTACATTAATACAAATGGCATTTTTAAATAAAATATGTGTGTGTTGTGTTGATTTTTGTCCCAAATCATCAATTTCCATACAAATCTAATGCACCATCAAAGTCCATGTCACGTGCTCACCTCACAACCATGGAATCTAGGGCCAGGCTACTCACTCGTCTCACTTTAATTGTCACATTTGAGTTGTGCACGGTTTTTTAATAAAGTTATTAATTAGATTATTTTTAATGATAAAATTAATAGTATCATTTACTAAAACGTCATTATTAATTGTAGCGAGTGGAGTAAATAAGTGAAATGAAATTTAATTAAAAAAATGGTATTTTAAATGTTGCATTGTTAGTTTAAAGTGACAATTATTTTAAAATTTAAGAAAAAAATGCAAAGGTGACAATTAAAATGAGACAAGGAGTATACAATGATAATTTTTCCCCTAAAAAAGTAATAATATTTTTAGTTTTATTCTTTTTTTAGTAATATTGTCAACCAAAATAATGGAGTTGTCATAGCCAATCTAACGAAAGGGGTTACAATTGAATTAGGTCCACATCATAGGCCATGCTTATCAAATCAAATTCAAATCATGTGTCATTGATAAAGATGAATTTTTCAGATAAGTTGATGTATTATATAGAAACTTCAAGATAATTCAAGACTCAGTCATAAATCAACAGCAACAACAACAAAAAAGTGTCGCATACCAAGTTAAATAAAAAACCACAGTCCAATTAATTAGTTGGGCATAGGCCATAAATAAGACAATTGCCCTTTTCCCTTTGAAAACTGCTCATTCCCTGAAAAATGTCTAATGTGAGTTAACTCACATTCGGCTTTTTTAGTTAACTCACACTGACATTTTTTAGTATGGGTTAACTCACGCAGACATTTTAAGATCGGTGAATGAGCAAAAACAAAAGGGAAAAGAGCAATTTTCCATATATAATAAGAATGAGAGATTAGAGGAGGGCCTAAGTGTCCCTCTCTTTTTGCAATAGAATTTGATTTCCTTTACTGTCTTCATACTTTTAACCATATCAAAGCCTTTTTACATTATAAAAGTATTAAAATTAACATTACCATAAAACCTAGTCAGATCACAAGGTTGAAAGAAGAGAAAACTTCCATTAATATCTAAGAGGAAAAAAACTGCATTAAGATTCTTCAAAATTATTTAAGTTTATGCCAAGTCATACCATCCTACAACAGAATCAAGTATTTTAAAGGACAATTCCACCCAAAAAAATAATCTCTAAACGTACAAATGTTATTATCATGTAATATTACTGCAGTTGTATCGAAATAATCCAATCAAAAGCAAAAACAAAGGTAAATAACTTGTAATTTAACTGCAGAACAGTGCCTAGTTGACCAGCAAACAGATTGAACTCTACTTGATATACTGTGAAAGCCACTGGAAGCCTTCGCCATATCCCATCTTGCGGACAATGCTGCACATGAACACTTCAAGAGGTCGAACGTTGGAGTCTGTAAGATTGACCTTGCCTTTGCCTGTGGTGAAATTGGTTAGGCCGAGATGATATCGTAGCTCATCTTCTGAAGCTGCATATGGGATGTCAATCTTGTTTCCTAGAATAAGAAATGGAACATTTGCTAAGGACTCGTCTGAGAGCAATGCGTCAAGCTCCTTTTTAGATTCTGCAAACCTCTCTTTGTCGTAAGCATCGACTAGGTAAACTACAGCGTCCACCTGGATAACCAGCATAGGTGAGAATTCTAAAGCCATATCCAACAACTCTAGAAGTTATAGTATATTGGTATACAGTCGTATCAAATAAAGACACAAGAAATTTGTTCAAGTCAAACATAGAGCTGAATTGATGAATGGAAAGGTGATGTATATAGATATCAAGCAATATTTATCAAAAAAAACTTCAAACTTTTGTTATTGGAAATCTCTTTTGTCTAAAGGTGAAAGAATATGGCCCTGTATAGATAAACGGCTTAATTAAGCGCTTATCATATACTAGAAGTTATAGTATTTTGAGACAGGGAGTATAAGTTTATTTCTATAACAAAAAATACAATAAAGTCAAACTCTTTCCATATAAATTATAAGCTATTTTTATAAACTATCTTGGAGAGCTCATGGAAATAAGCTGCAAGAAACTTCAGCACATGTTATAAGTTGTCTCCACAAGCTCTCGTGAACAGTCGCAAAAGTGCTTATGTTAGCTCAAATACGTCGGATCAAAACAGGCCATATATCAATCAATTCAAGGGTATGTCTTCTAGTGCTTAAATGGGATGATCAATTTTTTTAGAAAGTCTTGAATCCTTTTATACAGATATAATCAAAGTATCAGTTATTTGTTCTCCCACCCTTCTGTATGTTCTTTCTCTCAAATTCTTGTAAAAGGAAAACACTACATGTGTGGAAGGCAACTAGTAAACACCTCCTGAATGGTTTAAAGGGGTGCTATCAGCGAACCTTCCAGTAACTTTTTGCCTCCCATGAATCAGATAAATACAAAGAGCTTTATCTGGGATTATGAAGGCATAAACTTAGTGATGAGTGAGCACTTGCGTTGTGTAAATTATTACCAAGAAGAATGAGTCATAAAATGTTGCTCAAAGTCAGAATCTAACAATTTTAGAATGAAAATTTCAAATATTTATAGCAACTGCAACAAAAGATCGCCGCATATGAAAATCCAGCACCTCATACAACAAGAAGTAACACCTATGAAGCACTTACATAGACACAAACACAACGCTCAAGCGTTGACATCGCCAGTAATAATGTGAGAAAATGAACTAGTTGAATGTAATCAAATGTACTGATACTGTCGGACACCGGACACACGTTCAATATAAAGTGTCGGAGTGAAACTACTAATTAACTAGCCAGCATGGGCAGAAAGTCATAACATAATCAAACAATATATTTGTTACAGAAGTGGTATTTGGATGAAAAGACATTCAATTAAGTGCCTAAAGAAGCTACAGAATAGCTAAGTTTTTGAACATCGTAGCCAATGCATCATAATCATAACCAAAATCACGGACATGACACTGACACATTGACACCAATTCAGGAGAATGAAAGTGTTAAATGTAACTGCATGTGTCGGTGTCGGACACGTGACACTACATCATAGTAACTTTGTCAATCAATAGAGTCTAAAATACGAGACAATAAAAATGTTACAAAGACCAAGAACCTATCAAGAGATCCATCCAACTGAGAAGCAAAGCAGCACTAACAAAAACAATAAAAATCACTTAAAACAACCACGCACTACCTAATCAAGTAGAAACAAATTAACCAAACAATATAATTGTTTTACAAATGCAATTTGAACGGAAAAACATCCAATTAAGTGCCTAAAGAAGCTACAAAATAACTGAATTTTGAACATCTTAACAAACTCATAACCAATGAAGCACAAATACTTGACATGACATTGACACTGACATATAGACATCGGTAGTAATTTAAAAAAAATCAAAGTGTTGAATGTAACGACATGTGTCAGTTAGGTGTCGGACATTAACACGTGTCAGACACAGGACACACCTAGATCATAACCTTGCCAAGGAATAGACACAAACAAATTAACAGATAGGTACTAACAAACCAAGAAGAACCTATCAACAGATCCATGCAACTGAAAACCAAATCAGCACAAAGACACTAACAAAAGTAAATCATCAAAACCATGCACTACATAATCAAGTTAAAACAAATTAACCAACCCCTCAAAATCACATGAAGAATCCAAAAATTTGATAATCAAGAAATTCAACCTTAGCATAATAATCTTTCCAAACTCTACGAGCAATTTGATGACCACCCAAATCAAAAGCTTTAAACTTGATCTTCCCAATACTCAATTCCTCCGAAGTAGGATGTTGGGTCGGTTGATGTTGAACTAATCTCTGCAATAAAAATATAAAAAATCAAATCTTTATTCAAAAAATCGAATTTTGAATCAAAAGGGTCAAAGAAAAAAGGATAAAATAACCTCATCTTTGAGCATATGAAGAAGGGTAGTTTTTCCGGCATTATCAAGACCAAGGAAGAGAATCTTGGCTTCTTTTTGCCAGAGACCAAGGGATGCAAGAATGCCATAGAACCAATCAAAGATGAACATGGTTGAGAGAGTGAGAGAGATCTAAACCCAAAGGAATGGGATCGAAGGAATGAAGTGTAACAGATCCTACAGAGAGAGAGAGAGAGAGAGAGAGATCACATGTATGAGTTTCTCTGTCTGTTGTGATGTCTTTTGGCCAGTTCAGCCGTGCAAAACGTGTGTGTGTGATTTTTTATTTTATTTTATTTTTCAATTTCTTTTTCTCATTCTACCCATTTATTTAATTTTTTTCGAATTATATAATTCATTAAGGACATAGGTTAACATGATCCTTAAGAGCTCAAGAAGATTGAAACAACCCCATATTTGAGGTGATCAAGAAGTATGGAATACAAGAGGATGGTGAAGTAGATAAAATAGTCACAAGGAAGGGGGGGTTTGAATTGTGACCCTTTAAAAATAATCCTGTCACTTAAAAGTTATTCTCAAGTTGTTAACTTGGAATGATTAAGTTAACAGACAGACTTCA
>Ga0315915_1001506_pt1 | contig 28282 bp, 18 predicted proteins | sample MpolbnodulesMG_FD_207738 | JGI IMG/M metagenome (GOLD analysis project Ga0315915, IMG submission 207738) | Medicago polymorpha root nodule microbial communities from Los Angeles, California, United States - branched nodules | ecosystem: Host-associated > Plants > Roots > Nodule | place: USA... | reverse complement strand
AACCTTATATTAGTCTCACAAAAAAAAAAACCTTACATTAAATTATATTATAAAATGATGAGACACAATGTTAAGGATTAATTCAAAAAAAAATGTTAAGGATAATATCATGGATGATGACTTCCATTTATTTATTTTTACATTAGCTGTAAGTAATCCTCATTCCTACATGGGCTAGTGGAGCAATGAGTTTAGTATCTCATTTCAGTTCCTCTAGTTTCTTGTTTTTAGAATTTTGTTCTTCTCACTTTCATTTTTGCTTCCACAAAGTGAAAAAATGCCAAAATACCTCTACGACAGCTGGGTAAATGTTGTTGGGAAGCGAGCGACGGTTAACTGCCACTGAGGTAACTTTATATTTCACGGTGTTTGAAGAGAAAAAATGAAAGTAAGAAGAATAGTTGTCTTGTTTTGAATATGGGCCGAGAAGGCAACATAGTGGCCCATTTCTTTTTGTTTTGAGTATTACTTTTCCCACCCTATGGCTTTCCTCGCCTGCCCTATTTTTTTCTCCAAAATACCCCTCGTCTGGATTATATAATCTAAAACCATTACGGAATATTAATTCCGGATTTATTCGTGGATTTTGGCACTCCATCCACCCTGATGGATGATGATGCCAATTATGAATAGATGGATTCAGATTATGTAAACCAAAAATTGTAGATAACTTCCGGATTATATAATCCAAAAAGTGTAAATCACCCCGTTGAAAGTCAACAAAAGGGGTTGGTGAACGATGGTTCCGGATTATATAATCCGGAAAGTAATAAACCTGTCCGGATTATATAATCCAGACTGCATCAGTACAGAGGCAGAAACCATCTGTTTTGGCTGAGCCTCTATTTTGGTGCATTAGCTTGCTTCTAAACAGACATACCATGCCGGTTACCATATGTTCTAACAGTAAATTCAACTTATAACGTAACAATTATCAACACAACATAATTTTCAAACATAACATTAATCAAATATAATAAAAAATTTATCCAAGATTACATAACATTAGAAATTATCTAAATGTTACATCACTAAAAATTATCCAAGATGTTCAAATAGAACATAATAAAAATCAACCCCTAATAACTACACCAGTACCACCGCCACCTCTGGCACCCCTTCTAAGCTCAGTAGCTCCCCGACGACGGTAAACTTTCCCATCATGCACCTCTTTCAACGCGTCCACCAAATGCTGCCATTCCTCAATCCCTATCGGCACCAGACCACTTCTCATTAAAGCATAGATGTGGTCTCTGATGCGGCTCATCCTTCCGCTAAGCTGTAAGTACCCAAGGTCTTCATCCTCCTAAGCAGACCGCGCATCAAGGACCTCGCGCTCCGGTGGCCTCGGCACCGGTACTGGCATGTCAAGAAGAACCATGCATGGATGGGAATGGCGATAAAACCAATCGATGTATCCATCTACTGCCTCCACATCATGAACTGCACACTCTCCCAACTGCTCTCCACATCATAACCAGCAACAAGATCAAGGTCTCTAAAGTACCTCAAGTACACAACATCCACAGCCCACTAACTCTTGTCAGTGAAGATCGTGATCCCCACCAAGTATAGCAAATATATGCGGACAACATGGTCCCGCAACCTCTGTACCTCCTGAGTCACGCCATACTCGGTTTCCAAATCCCTTTGCTCCTTCAAACGCTCCTTGAATATCCTCTCAAAGTAGCAAAATCGGTAATGTGCACCTTTGGTCTTTTCGACCTGAATAAGAGCATCACCCGTACTAGACCCCAAGTACGTCTCCATCAATTCCACCGCCTCGTCCCGTGATATGGACCCGTGGGATAGGAGTATGCCGTCAATGAGGAGATGCAGAAAACATGCCACATCATCAAGTGTGATTGTCATCTCCCCAAACGGAAGGTGGGAGCTGGAAGTCTCCTCGTGCCACCTCTCCAAAAAGGCACAAATCAGACCATGGTTAATCAGGTTGTAGCTGGTATCCTGAAGCCAACCAAGGTCGATGCCCTGCAATTTGTCTTCCCACCACCATACAACCATGATAGGTTTGGTTTCTTCATCGTGCATCACTTATATCTTCTTTCCGTTGCTGATGCATTTTAATTTTCCCCGCCACTGCAAAGTGAGTTTAAAGTGAGTTTATACTCATGGCTTCACAAACATATTTAATAGTACATAAACAGACAGTTTCACAAATATCAACATCATTTTCACAAAGACTACCATTAATAAAGTGAGTTTAAAGTGAGTTTAACATTAATAAATACCTCGCCATCAGCCGCCTTCCTGGCCACGTGCACATGGTACTTCCACAGCATGCCAGTCTCGTGTGGGCCACCGGGATAGTCATCTAGTGGCTCAGGGCCCACCACCTTCTTCTTCTTCTATCGTCTTCGCGGTGACTCAACATCTTCCATTTCCTCGTCCATAGCATGAAGCTCCTCCTCAAGCTCCTGCTCCTCCATATCCTACAAGTCCACATCAGGCTACTCTTGCTGCTCTGGCTGATGCTCGACATCAGGTTGGACATCACCCCTGCGTCCTTTGACGCCACCCCGACGCCTCGGAACAACACCTTCCTCCTGCAACCGTTGGGGACGCTCTCTCCTACGAGAAGCATGCCCTGCCTCCCTTACGAGCCGAGTGGAAAGTGATGCTTTTGTAACATGCAAATTAGGATAATCAAACATCACAATCAAACAGCATAATCAAACATCACAAAACCGAAGCAAAAAAACATTATAGGTTTGTCCGAATTTCAAATTCCGGACAGCAACAATCTAGTCCGGAAAACGAAATCCGGATTACACCCGACCAGAATTCCAAAAAAAAATCGACCAAATTTACCATGCATGTGTATAGAAATCGAACTTACCTTCCATGTTGTTTGACAAGGGTTGAAATGCGGTGCTTTTGAGCAACAAAACTCTTAATTTGGACAAGATTTGTGGTGTTCGGAATTTGGGATAATGTAGAGAGAGAATGGTGAAAGTGAAACTATAAAATTGTAAAAATGGGGGGTGAAGTTACTTTTATACCTCGCAAGTGTCCAGAAAACATTATCTGAAATGCACATAGATTTTCCGGATTATATAATCTGAAGGGCGTGTTGGTAATTTGTGCAGGGCGCGCGAGAAGGCCATAGGGTGGAAAAAATAAATCTCTTTTGTTTTTGGACAAATAGTGGCCCATTTGTTGTCAGCCTTTTCTCTTGTAGAGCCATATAGCTTTCTTTGACAAAAAAAAAACATTACTTTTCCCACCCTATGAGATATTTATGGAGTGTTTATGTTGTTCAAATTATATAACTTGAACTGCATAGTACAGGTGAGAGATCAATAGGGTGGAAAAAGGAGTAAAAAAAACATAGGTTTTTGGCATAGAAGTTAGAGAAATTCTAATATCCTTCGCCTTTTTAAATGGTCCACTCTGAACTACTTAAAAATGTTTATAATTCTAATGGTGATGGATATCATCTTTTGATAATATATGTTAACGATCCTCCTCATTTTTACAATTGAAATAATGACGTAATTGATATAAGTTTGATTAAAACAACGAAAAATAAATATATAACTCGTATGAATCAACATCACCTCTTAGCCGTAAATATGAGATATGCCATGAACTTTTATTTCCAACTACTATTATAGCCCATGTTTGAAAGTTTTGATAAATTTAAATACTAATCCACGATTGACCATTTATAAAGGTGGTCCATCAAACAACTCATAGAGAAGATAAACCTCTTATCATTGTGTAATACGTAACTTCACTGTAATCACAAATCTAGACTATTGCTACCAATGTCATGGTTTCAAACATTCATTTAAGTTTATTGAACAAATATAGTATTTATTTTTTTAAGAGAAATATCATATTTTTAATTTCGGTGTTTACTATGCAGCTATCATTTTATTATCACGTTATTTTGTGATGCAAGTGCTATTATTCATTCCAAAATCCATGTTTTGAAAGTCATATCCCTAATCATATCTTTTACTATTATGAGTTTTCTTTCAAACTCTCAATGATTACACAAAGGCTACTTTTGCTTATTAAGTCAACAAGAAGATGCAGAAAAATAAATAAGTGGGACTTCATTATTTTTCTAGAAACAAATCCCCAATCTTCCAATGGCAGTACCCCTTCTTGTGCAGAATAGAGAACAGAATAACTCTCATATTTAAACCTTTTTTTTTCCATTTTCAAGAATTTAACATATTATCATAAGAATTTGATAAATATAAGAAATGATATTTGTACATCTATTTTTTAACAACTTTTGAAACAACTCTCTTTCTCATATTTATGTGTTTTTATTCTCTCTTTTCTTCTTTCTTTCTCCATTGTTTTTGTCCAATAAAAAAATAAGAAAAATAGTTGTCTCAAAGAGTTGTACAAAATTAGTTGTACAAATATCACTCCTCGATAAACATAGGTGCGTTTGGAATTTGGATATAATTTGTTGCACATGGAACCCCCAACATCCAATCGATTAATGTCAAATCAATTTCTTATATTTAATTATTTTAAAATAAATTTAAATTAGTTTTACTTAATTCGATTCTTCCGTCAAGTCTCGTCATTAACAATGTTTTTTTCCCGAAAGATCGTCGTTAACTATGTTGACGTGACACGTTAAGCATTGACGTAGAGTTCCAAAAGGGTGTATCTACCATTGGTTTAATAAACACATTCTTTCAGATTTTTGCATTTATTTGGCGGTATCTAGGATCAATTTGATATATAAAATAAATAATGCATAGAATGATTTGATAATGAGTGACATAATTTATAGACCAACATGATTTTCAATGAGTAATTCACGGATCGATTTGACAGTGTAACGATTTGTAATTACTTTCATTTAAAAAAAAGTTCAAAAAATTCAAAAAAAAAAAATTCAATCAAATTTGTCCATGTACATGTGGAAGCTACCTTGAAACTCCACGACATGCCAATATTGTTTATGGTGAGACTTAACGGAGGAACTAAATTGATTGATACTAGACCATCGACCCGTGCTACGCACGGGTCATATCGAAGGTAATATTTGACGGTAATAGGTAACAAAATAGTTTAGATGAATGTCATGATTGTCATATAATATTTCATAATATTAAGAAGCATAGACGTTGGTAAGAGAAAGTGAGGATGGATAAATTAGGTTAAAATTAAGTTAAGTATAGCGACACGGGTTAACATTTACAAGTAAGAGATTATGTTAAGTATAGCGAAACGGATTAACGGTTATTCCTTTCCAAAAAAAATAGCATATCATTAGGAACATAATTTTATTTTACTTTAGATAAACATTAAATTCAAAAGTGTGGAGAGAAAAATTAGGTTAAAATTAGGTTAAGTATAACGAGGCGGGTTAACATTTATAGGTAAGAAATTTATACAATTAAAAGATGTATCGGCTATTTTGAAATAATGAAGAATGAAATTGACCGACATACAATTTAAGGACAAAAAACCTATTCACTCCAAAAACAACTCATGTCAAACTTATGATAAACTATCTTTATAATCTCTTCTAAATAATTACACAAATATTTGTGTCATTAAATTTGCTTCAAAAAGAAACACTACTAATGAAATTTAAAATAAGATCTTTCAATCGTCTCCTTAATCCAAGAAAAAAAAAACTCTTATAATTTAGATATACACATGCACCATGGATTGTTTACCTATTAATATTAGAATTCGGATTGAGTTAATATAACTTTACAAAATCGACTTGTACAGTAAAAAGTTTAACAATGTTGAAATCCACTTATATTATTATCCGTCATTTATAAACATATTTTCAAATCTTATTTTATTAAATTGAAACTCTTAAGAACATCCACTGTGGAGACCCTCAATTTTGAGGTCTTAAACAGGTTTCACATGTGCACATCACTTTTTTATTATTTTTTAATAATAGTACTTAATAAGTAGATTAAATTGCATTTTTGGTCCCTTAACTATTTAGGTAGTATCACTTTGGTCCCTTAATTAAAACTCGATTTATTTTGGTCCCTTAACTTCTCTCTGTTACACATTTTGGTCCTTTCCGTTAGTTTTAATTAAAAAACGTTAAGTTTTCTTCATCTTCTTCTCATCTTTTTCATCTTCATATCATCTCCATTAACCTTCAACAACAAGAATCCAAGAAAAATTCCAGAAGAAAATGAAGAAAACCTAACGTTTTTGAATTAAAACTAATGGAAAGGACCAAAATGTGTAACGGAGAGAAGTTAAGAGACCAAAATAAATCGAATTTTAATTAAGGGACCAAAGCGATACTACCTAAATAGTTAAGGAACCAAAAATGCAATTTAGCCTAATAAGTATTCAGAAAAAGTATTTAACCACTCCAATAGAGACCCTCTAACAAAAGATCCAAATGGGTCATACCAATTAACTCTTTATATTTACATTTCAACAATAACAACTCAACAATAATTATTTTAATAAAAAGTGATGTGGGGTCCACTTAAGAATGAGGGTCTTAAGTGAGATCCTGAGTATTAAGAGACCCCAAAAAAAATTCATCAATAAATATACCTATTAGATACCGAATCTTAAATGGTGAAGACCTCATCATTGGAAATGGTTTAACAATTAAGAAAAAAAAAGGACGTTTAAGAGGGAGACATTTCACTATAAAAAGAACTCATAATTTTTCTAAGTGGGTCAGTTATTAATCATTATAAACTTCTATTGATCCCATTTTTCCCTAGTTCCTACCCGCTTGGTCGAAAGTTTCTTCTCTAAACCCTTTTGAATTACATGAATAAGGAAATTTTTAAATAGTGCCTTGTGGCAAGAAATCATTTGCCACTAGTCTATGAATAAACTAGGCCGGTGTTTAAAGCCTGACAACGGCCAATATACAAACCAAATAGCAATTCATAATTTAGAGAATTCCCTGAAGTTTTCCTCTCTGATGCTAAATCCACAAAGTGGGGGGCATTGTACATCCCATTTTTGCTTTTTAGCATATAAGTAAAATGCTTTGCACTAATCATTTTTAGATTGCTATGATTATTGAATGTGTAATGTCTTAATCAAGGAATCCAGTTAACTGTGCATAAAGTATGATTAGACGACCCACTACATCCTTCATTTGCATGCGGGAATGTCATTTCTTAAGATTTTCATCACTTTATAGTTCCATCTTTATGTTAAATTAAAGCTGCAAGTAAAAAAGTGAAACCAAAGCAAAACAATTATTTTAGGGAAGCATGCAATGGTGTTAGCATTAGTGCAGTACCATTTAAAGCTAATGCTTAACTGCTACATAACCATGATTTAATTTAAAGAAAATTGACCTTTATCCCATAGTTCCTATTGATTAATCAGCTATATTAAAAGTCAATTCTTGAACAAGAAAATGTAAATCAATTCATACATTTTATTTATGATGGGTGATGGGTCTATATATGGATAAACTTTTAACGATGTTGCTTTGGAATAGGCTTTTAGTTCGTGTATAACTAAATGTGTCTTGTAAATAATTAGCCTCCAGGAAATTAGTTGTTTGAAAAGTTATTTTACCATCCATCTAACATAGTGTCCAATATTTGATCCATTGCCCTTTTATAATCTTAGTTACCTTATAATGATGTTGGTTGTTTTGGAATAGGTTTTTAAGTTGATATATAACTAATGTGTCTTATAAATGATTAGCCTCAAGGACATCAGGTGTTGGAAAATTATTTTACCATCCAACAGTGTCCAATATTTGAGCCATTGCCTTTTTATTTATCCTCACATGTTTATCTTTAAATCATTCTTTCAAAAAAAAATGTTTATCTTTAAATCATAGTTCCGTTCAAATAATAATAATAATAATAATAATGAAAACTTTATCTCATATATAGTTTCATACTTATTTTTTTTGTTGAAGGATATAGTTTCATACTTATATAGACAAATTTTATCGTGGATCACATTGATAGGTAGTCCACTATTATTCCATGCTTAAAAATCATTGAAAAATTTAACGATGATAGATGTCATCTTTCAGAAGTAAAAATTCATGGTTCTTTTTTTATTCGCGCATGGCAAAGACAACTATTTAATTGATACCAATTTGACAAAAATAAAAGCAAATGGACATATGTATGTCTAAATTCAACTCATTTTGATTCATCTTCTCCAATTGCTAAGGAGGAATGCCTCCGTGAAACATATATAAAGAGAAGTCCATAGGTGTGCTAATGCTTTAGCTCTTAAAGGTCATAGTGGGAACTATTCTCTTCATGTCCTTGAAGAGATGTATCCAAGTCTTGTTTTGTTGTTTGACACCGATAATAGGGGCCTTAATGCTCCTATTGGTGATGTATAGTTTTTGTGTTTCTTTATTTTTTTAATTAAAGAAAATAAAATAAAATCAAGTTATATTCACTTTTTGTTTGTTGTACTAGCATCGTTCAAATCGTCATTTCAATCGATCTCTCAGATCATGATTTCAATCGTAAAGATGCGAAACATTGAATTTTTATTTTCAAAATAGTCCATCATATAGAACCCATCTACTTATAGATTGCAAAATCACCAACTATTGAAAATTGAAGTGTCTAGACATTTTTTAAATAAATATTGTAATTTGGAATCCTTAGCAAAACCCTAATATGTACCTGGTCCTTTCCCTGCTGTCTTTTTTGCTTTTTTTAATGCTTTTTCCAAGCTAATTAAGAGTAGATACTAGATAGAGTAATTAAGGATGGTTAGGGAATATGATTGTGTTTACCAACAATGCCTACTTAAATATCCCATCTTTTGTGGAACAGTGTCATAGTGTTTTAATCGTACCACAACAGATGCCTCAGCCATTTAAACAAGTTTATTATGGTATTGTCATCACACACCAAAGGAATGTGATTCCTCTGTGTCACTAAAATCATTGTTCTTTTGCTAATGATTCGGTAGTTTGCTTTACTATCAATCCAACAAATATCGTTGTTAGGTAATGTCGGTGTGCTCTAAATGTATGGCCTTTTTCCTGACTTTGTGAAAATCTATTACTAATTAATAGTCTTATGTTTCAACATCGTTGTGGGGTGTAAACTTTCTATTATATCTGGGCCCTTGAATTATTACAATATTAAGATCCCTTTAGAGTGTAACGTAGTATTTGTTCTCATTACATCTTTAATTAATTCTTTATTGCATATATCATATATGAGTAGGAAGGGGCAACTTAGGTATAGACATGCCGCCTTAAATTTTATTTGTTTATTCTGTCATTTAGTTATCATATGTTATAAGGTAGTTCTTTTTTTCTCCAAGAAATGTTCTAAGGTGGTTTTCTTCAGGGAGTTATAAGGTAGTTGAATTTGCTTTAATATACATACATATGTAATAAAATTTATAGTCTATTTAACATCTATTGAATTATCTACTATCGGCTCAATTAAGTTACACTTTACTTGGGATGTTCAAAATCAGATCAACCTAATAGAAAATTGAAAACTAAACTAATTCAAACTGAAAACTGCAAAAAAAAAAACCGTATTAGGTTTGAATATATCCAGACATATTTTTCATTCAATTATGAGGCTTGGTTTGGGGTATTTGTTTTGCTGCCGAATCAAACCACATGTTCATTGCGTATTAAATTAGTAACTCAAATTAAATGGTTAGTCGTTTTCACATACGCTTTTCACTTCACATGTTCATTAGTAACACTCACAAATCCTAATGTTTCTCTCCCGTTTTCAAAAACACTCGCCTCCTCCATCGTATCAAAGACTAAAATTAGTAACTCAGTTTCATTTTTCGCCGTTAGTCTCTCTCCCTCTCTCTTCCTCTCTCTCACACACATCTATGTCGCCATATAAAAGAAGGAATTAAAAATTTATGCTAACAGTGTTAGAAAGTGGAGACTAGCCAAGAATAAATATTTAAGGTTTTTGGGGCATCCTTAAAAAATATAGTTTAGGGGCACCACCATGCAAATGTCATAGATTTACACATGGTGGTGGTCATGATGCAAGGGATGGGCGTGGATGAGGAATTTGATTACACGCAAGAACTGAATAGTCACCTGTTAGGGGAATACCTTCCATTTAGATGTAAGCTGAATACTAGTGGAACGAGCATTTGACTTTGTCACTCCAAATACAGTAACATATTATTAAGTGTTTGAGGTTTAGTTTTCCCTTTTCTTCAAGATATCTTACATCATTTAAGTCAAAACAATGTTTTGGAGAACCCGAATTTTATTTTTGGTGGTCAGTTAAAACGATTTTTGGTCGGACTTTACATACCTTCTGACCGAAGACTAAATTACCAGCGCCCTTTCCCTAAGAATTGGAGAGCTTACACCATACAAAACGATGTTTTGGAGAACCCGGGTTTTATTTATGGTGGTCGGTCAAAACGATTTTTGGTGAGACTTTACATACCTTCTGACCGAACACTAAATTCCTAGCGCCCTTTCTCTAAGAATTGGAGGGCTTACACCATACAAAACGATGTTTTGAAGAACCCGGATAACACTAAATTACTAGCGCCCTTTCCCTGAGAATTGGAGGGCTTACACCATACAAAACGATGTTTTGGAGAACCCGGGTGGAGGGCTTACACCATAAAATAAGTTAACTTTTGTCTTAGCGTCTTAACCTTTGTTTTAGAAATCGTGGTTAGGTTTAACACAACCCCACAAAACCAACTTGTGAAGTGGGGTTTGCCTCCACTTATAAACACATTGTTAGACCATCTATTATCCGATGAGACTTTTAACTCTTTTTGTTCCAATAGTGTTTTTGCTCCCTCTCAAGTAAACAAGGTTTGCATATTTCATTTCCATCCTCCGTGTGTCCCGCTTTGCAAGAAAAGCTCCTATCATCGGTTTTTCCTTTATTCACCTCACTCTACTACAAATTGTTGGCGTCTGTTTGTTTCTTTCAACCAACAAAATTCGTTGTGTGTACAAACAGTTGTCGTAGACTAAACTCAAATTGCAAAAGTATGTTCATATCTTTATATTTGGATCCAAACGAGTATCTCAATTAAATATAAAGATATTAAATATACATGTGCCTTTGGATCATATCCTAGAAATATCAAAAAAAAAAGTTATTATTTTATAAAAAAAATTAGGGTTAATTAAGTGTTTAGTCCCTATAAATATTCACAGTTTTGTTTTTAGTCCCTACAAAATAAAATCACACTTTTTAGTCCCTGTGACATTTTCCTTAAGCATTTTAGGGAGTAAAACTGTTGATGGAAATTTTTGACAGGGACTAAAAGTGCTGATGGAAAATTTATAGAGATTAAAAATGCTGATGGAAAATTTTATAGGACTAAAAAGTGTGATTTCATTTTATAGGGATTAAAAACTTAATTAACCCAAAAAATTAATATATCGCTGAATATGTTTGAGATATATAAAACTCTTTTTAAAAAAAATATTAACACGTTTGTTTAAAAATTAACAATACTTTTTAAAGTATTTAGTTTATATATATCGAAAGATAAAACATTCTACTCCGTAAACAAAGAGAAACTCTATAGTCCACAACGACGTCAAAATAGTTTTATTTAGTAAAATGTTTTAACTGCAAATATATTTCATAAATTAAGATTAGTAATGAATTATTAATGTTTCTTATACATCTGTGTTTGTTTTTTGTTAAATTTTAGGTCAAATATCACTTGTGGTATTAATGTTTCTTATACATATATATGTTGGTTTTTTGTTAAATTTTTGGTCATATATCACTTACGGTACTTTAAATAAATGATTATAAGAAGTTAATCTTTTTAAGTTATTTTAGTTACAAATTAATCCTTTAAGTCATAAAATTTTTTGCACCATTATCCTATTTTCATCAAACTCAGTTAAAAAGTGTTAATGTTACGTAATGTTAAGTTGGTATGCCAAATTAACCGCTATCAAAATTAGGGTTCATAGATGTGTTATTTAGGCTTGATTTGAGAAATAAAATTAATTGATTACTTGATTTAATTTTCTTGGTGAATATTTATAGTAAAATTAGATTTGAATTCAAAAGCAAAAAGAATAAAATATGTATAAGTAATCATGTTTTATGTCATAAGCCCTTTTGAACCTACCTCCACAATTTTGAATGGTTTATAAGCAATTTTTGACGAATTTAGCTGAAAATGTGTGATAGTGTAAATAAACTAAGATTTGAATGACCAAATTGTAAATAAAAAAGTTTAAAGGGCCGATTGATGATAAAAAAAACTTAAAATACTAATTTGTTATAAACATCTAACTTAAAAACCGCGTGGGTTGTTTTGCCTAAATTTTATCAACCTATCTTGACTTGAATTTCAAAATTTATGTGTATTCATGTATATGCATGGTATCACACGTGAACTCCACTTCTGTACCATTACGGTGAGAATGTTACATGACATTGGTCAATACAATTGTGATACATAAGTCAATTCAGCTATTTTCTTTCTTTCTCTCCTTCACATCTTTTTATGTTTAAAAAAAATTATATTGTCACAATTGAATTAATCAATATCATATAACATTATGTCACACAAGTGAAATCCATCATCGCATGTGCATATGCTTAGGCTTCATGGTTGTTTACGTGTATATGATGGAGGATGAGATTTCTTGCATTCTAGTTTTATATTTGAATATTGTTTGTATAGATGAATTATATTCGACCTGATAGTGGTGTTGCGAGAAGCAAGCTGAATTCTATGGTCACAGTTTTCAGTGTATATACTACGTATACTTGTACTGTAGCATCAGAGAAAAAAGCTGCAGAAGAATGTAGAAATATGCAAATCATGGTCGTCCCTTTCTTTTTGTTTTGTCTTGTCACCATCTTACTTCTCTTTTTTCCGCAATATTCTCTCTCTCTCTCTCTCTCTCTCTCTCTCCATTTGCATTTCAACCTCCACGGAGAGAGAACTTTAACTCTTTCCTTCATGCATATATTCTTCTGTAATGTCACTTTGTCCATTTTTGAGAGTAAAAAGAAAAGTGAAGGAAGAATGGCGTCATGCATGGCGTTTTAGCGTGCAAGGAAGAGATTAAAGAGTTTCATGGTTCATGGTTGGTTACTTGGTCTCATTCTGTTTTGTTCTTTCTAGGGTTTCCGTTAACTACAATGATAAGATATCAAAATCATACAAATTAATGATATCAAATTTTTTAGAATAAAGTATACTTTTTTCTCCAATTTAATCTTTAAATTATGTAAATAAATTAAGTAATCTTTAAAGTATATAAAATGGTTTAATTTAATTTCTGCTAGTAATATGTTGGGAACTTAATTGACTGATTTATTTTTTGTTTTTGAATTAATTGATGAATTTCATCTTTACTATATGAAATATTTCATATAGTTTACGAACTACTTGTTATATTTACAAGGTTTAAGAACAAAATTGAAGGGAGAGTAATCGTTTAGGATATTTTTTTTGTTAATTATGAAATTGCATTGACTATCCAAACCGATGGGATTCACACAAGGGGAATCATTACATAAGGAAAATTCCATTATAACTATTGACAGAGATTGATCTGGGTTTAATTAGTGAGCAAGAAGGTCTACACATTTGTTTGCATTGTGGTTAACATGATGTAACTCAAGGTGCATATTTGGAGTCGGGAGAATATGAAAGATGTATGCAAGTACATATTGCAAATAAGAAATATTGATATAACCCTGTTGAATCATATCCACGGCTACTTTGGAATTAGATTCAATTAGCATGTGTTGTAAGTGCTGGGATTGAATAAGTTGGAGGCTAGAAAGAACCCCCCACAATTCAGTTGAAAGGGTATTTATAGAAGTAATTCTATAAGTATAAAGCTAGACATAAATTTATCATATTGATCACGAATGAAAACACCACAAGTTGAACTTCCATGGATTGTTTAGGAATATTAAATTAGTGGTTTATTCAAAAATTTATACACATTTTTTACATTTTTTTACATGTAGACGTAGGCCGTCATCGCCAAATGTTATGTAAAACGATTGAGTTTCATGTGAATAATAACTATGCAAATGTGTAACTGTATATTAGTATATGTGAGTAATAAATTTCTCTATAGTCGTTTTGTACTATACTATGAAACAAAATTATTGTTCTGAAAAAGGAAAACCATGTTTCTCTTTGTTTTCACATAATGAAATTCAACATATACCAACTTCCGAACAAGGATTGGGTTTTCTAATCAAATCAAAGTTTTTATAATACATGTTGAATCAAAGTTTGAATATTGGTCGGAAGAGATATTATATTTAATCTATAGTATATATAAAGAAAATATGTTATTTTGGGTTGGTTTTTTCTCATTCCAATTATACCCTTAAGCAAATTTGATTATAAGAATGTCATTTTGTTGATGTCATTCAAAAAGATAAGAATTTGTACAATATGAATTTTGTTGGTGTAATTTTCATTACATTTTGTTGCTTGATAAGAATTTGTTATAATTTTTTGAAAGATGTTATATTTGTTATATCTTTGGTATCATTGAAAAAGATAATTATAGCTTTTTTGTGGTGGATAGGGTTCGAACCCCAGACCTTGCATATATTATGCATTGTCCTTACCAACTGAGTTAAGCTCACAATGACAGATAATAATAGTTTGTTACAATATGAAAGGGCAAAATATCTATTATCTATAGCTATAATTTTAATCAAAGTTAAAATAATTTTAATCAAAATTTCATAAAAAAATTGGTTATAGTTTACACGTGTAAGGACAATAAAAAGGAGTGGACAAACGGGCACAGAGTGCCTCGTCATAACGCTAGTGTTATATAGTGTTTCAAATAAGATTATGTCGAGTCAAATAACTTATAAAAGCCGGAAGTTTAACTACTTCAATTTGAATGGGCCGATTTAACTTCTTCAAAAAAAACTAAAAACGGAAGTTTAACACAAACCGATTATTGTGTTCGTGGATCAAGAAGCAAGCAAAGCTCAATTGGTGGATCAAGAATAGTCATGAGATCACTAGTAGACTTTGTTCTAATCATAGCTAAAAAGTTAGCACACATATTGCCTCTTTCAGAGAGTGACAAATTTGAAAAACCCAATCTTTATTTGTGTACTTCCTTATAGTAACTATCTCATTCCGGTAGTATTGAGTGAATACATATTTTATGTTTGTTTATCGTAATCAAATTATTTAGTTTGTTTAGATACATCAATATAACAAGAATTTTTTGTTACAAAATCAAATCAATCTTTTGAAAGTTATTTTCTCTCTTAGCTAAATAGGATCTTTTGTTACAAAAGACACAAAAAGATAAATTTATGTTGAGATGTCAAAATATTACGATGGGGCAAAATTGTATTTTGACTAGTCGTTGACTTTCTTAATTAGTGAAAGATGATAGATGGTAAATTGTTTTCAACTCTAGATATTTAAAAGTTGAATTTTAGGAAAAAAATTGCTTGAGATTTAGATTAAGTTTGTTTTATCTTTAAAAAAAAGATTAAGTTAGTGTGTTTTATCGAGTGAGTTTGTTTTAATTTGTTTTTAAGAGAGAAAAAATAGAGGGAGGTTGAAGCAAAAAAAGATATAATGTTGATGACGTGTCAAATAATTAAGAAGGGGTAATTTTGTATTTTTGCTAGACATTTGAATTCAAAAACAAGAAGAAGAAAATGTGCATAAGTAATCATGGTTTATGTCATAACCACTTTCGGACCTACCACCACAATTTTAAATGGTTCATAAACACTTTTTAACGAAGTTAATTCAAAAAATATGTGATAGTGTAAATATGCTATAATTTGAAGGACCAATTTGTAAATAAAAAACGTAAATGACCAACTGATAATAAAAAAAAAAAATTAATATGTTATAAACATCTAATTTAAAGAATCGTGGGGGTTATTTTGCCTAAATTTTATCAACCTATCTTGACTTGTATTTCCAAAAAAAAAAAAGCTACAAAATTGTAGTGTCAAAAAAATATAGTTAGTGTATTATAATTATTTTCATTTGTGGTTAGAGTATTATGGTTGTTCTTTTATAACGTCGATGGTATTAAAAAAACAATAACTATATTTTTGTGTAATCCCTATGGTTCTCAGAGAAGGGGGTATTGGTAATCCAGAGTTCGGTCAAGAGATAAGCAAAGTTCGACCTAACATTTAGTATATTATATTACTCTCATTTCTTTTAAAAGATATAAAAATTCATTAATTAATTAATTAGTTATAAATATCCCATATGTGTAGTGGTGTATGATCCAACGACATTTTTTAATGAATCATTTAGGGAACAAAAACATAAAAACAATGAAGTATGCAAAAATTATAATCGTTGAACTATAATTATTTTCTTTTTTATGTCAAATATATTAAGAAAAAAATTATTATAAGTAATAATTATTCAGTTACACACATTCGTTCCATGTATGTTTTTTATAATAAAATAACGTAAAAATAATAACACAACAATTTACCATTTTTTTATAATAAATAAAAATGTATACAGATTGATTTTTTTTTTAAAAATTGATAAAGAAACATGTGTCAAAGAATGAAATGAGAGCAAAATTATAATTTTGATAGAAATTATTTTGGGATAAATATGTTTTTTGGTCTCTATAAATATACCAACTTTTCGTTTTAGTCCTTCTAAAATTTTCTTTCAACTTTTAGTCCCTATAAATTTCCTTAGAATCTGTAAATAACAACTTTCTCTCTCTAAAAGTGCCCTGCTCTGAACTCTCTCTAAATTTCTTATGTTCGCCGCACTTCAAATCCAGCTACCTTATGTTCATGATGTAAATGGTGGTGGCTAGTGGTGCGAAGATGGAACATCCATCCGCACCACCTTTGGTCTCTGTTCTCTCGACGGTGATTTCGCCAGAAGGTTGGGTTTATGGCGTTTCTGTTTTTTCCGGTGGTTGCACCGATGGCTTGGATTTTCCCAGATCGTAGTCGTCGCGAAAGGGTTCCTTGTATATATGTAATCTCATTTCAGTTGTGGTGGTTTTCCAAGGCGTTTTGTGGTGGTTTTTCTTTATCCCTTTTGTGTTGTTTATGGGGTCCCTTTTCAGAGGTGTTCATATCTGTTTTGGACATGGACGTTTCAGTGTTAGGTTTGTGGGCTACGTTTTCACCTTGCCTTGCAATAGTGGTTGGCTGGTGTTCCGGCGAGAGGTGGTGGATCAGTGGTGGTTTTATGGTGAGGCTTTTGCAATGGTGAGAGGTTATCATGGGGTGGTTGTTATGTGGTGATGTAGTGATGGGTCAGATGTGGTTAGAGAGAGCGTCGACGGCGGCGACAGAGAATATGGTGGTGAAAGGAGGCTATTGGTGGTGTTTTGTGGTGGTTCATGAGTGGGCCAGAGGTGGTTTGTCGCGATTGTAGTGGCGTGTGTGCGAAAGTGTAGTGGTGGAAAATTTGGACTCGGATCTGGTATCGATCAAGAGGTGATGGTAAACGTAGTTTATGTAGGGAGGTGGAGGTTTTAATGGTGTTCTTATGGGTGGTAGTGAACTCTAGATGGTAGCGGTGTTTCTGTTGTTGTACGCCTCTGGTTTGGGTCCATATCCGTCATCGCTAGCTTTTGTTGTGTTTGAGTGGTTTGTGTTTGGGCGCTTGGGGGTGTGTGGTCTTCGAGTTGAGCTTTCTCCTTTTCCGACTTCATTTATGTTTGCACCACCTTCCCACCTATCGAATGCCTTACAATTTTGTTTTCTAGATTCTAGTGGACCGGTTGCTTTTGATTCGAGATCGGGAGTTAGTATTTAGGTGCAAGTTTTTTTTGGCCCGTTATGGTGTTCTCTCCAGTGGATCGAGGGATGATGGGTTCCTTATGGATTTGTTTTTAGAGTCTAGTGGGCTGATCGTTTTTTATTCGAGATCTGAAGTCACTTTTTGACTCAAGTTTGTTTTGGGTTATTTATGGTGTTTCCTTTGGTGGACCGGAGGATGAGAGGTGGCGGAACCCTGAAGGAGTGTCAGAATCGGTGTTTTTCAGGTGTCAAATTAGGCTCAGTTATAGAGATGAGAATTTGATCTTCATGATGGTTTTTGGAGGTTATTTTGGGGTGCGTAGTTGGCGATGAGTTTCATTGATTTTGTTTTCATTGGTTGTTCGCGATGGAGTTTTGTTTGGGTGATGAAGTTGGGTTTGGTGGTCGTTTTCTTACGTGGGTTTTAACGATAGGTCTTGGTTTGGTGGGGTGTGTGTTTTGGTGTTTCTTATTGTATTCCACCTATATACGACGCCTTATTTTGTAGTTTTTGTATTATCGATCTTTGTTCGTCTTGAATAGACTAGACTTTTAATAAATTTTGCCGTTTAAAAAAAAAACTTTGAATCTCTGTAAAATTTTCAATCACTACTTCTGGTCCTTATTTTTAAGTCAAATTTTGTATTTTTTAATGAAATTGTGCATAAATGTGTAGAATATTGCAAAAGTCTCTAAAAAAAATTAGAATTTTTTAATAAAACATAAATTAAATATGAATTTTTAACCACCAAAAGTATAAAAATTCATATTTAAGTCATGTTTTTTTAAAAAATTCTAATATTTTTTTTGAGAGATTCTTATAATATTATACATTTTTCTGCAAAATTTTATTTAAAAAATATGAATTTTACATGTTAGTTTACTTTAAAGGAGGAACCAAAAGTGAAGATGTATAATTTTTGGGAACTAAAAGTCGAAGAAATTTTGTAGAGGAACTAAAATAAAAAGTTGATATATTTATATGGATCAAAAACATATTTAACTCATTTATTTTTAGGGTTATGCTAACTGGTGCCCTTATGACACTAGTTAAGGAAACCAAAAATTGTAAGTTTGTATTGAATTCAACAATTTTTTAACTTTTCAAAAGTTAAATCTATCAATTTTCACCATTTTTCCAATACATCATTTTTATATTTGTCCTATTAACCAATGTCTTAAGGATACTCTTTAGCATTTCCTTTATTTTTAAAGTCTTGCTAACCAGTGCCCCAAAAGCAATGTTAAGGAAACTATAAATAAAAAATTTGATTTGAAAATATAAGTTTTGATTTTTGATTATAATTATAATATTTTTTATAAAAAAATTACTTGTTTTGGTTGATTAATCAATATTCTAAAAGATATTTTTCAGCCTTCTCCTTATTTTTATTAGGTCCATAGTAGATCCCAGGGAGGTATGTGTGTAAAAAATTGCTTTTACCCATTCCACCAAATTTTTTTTTGCACTACCCTATCTGGCGAAATCAATTTAAGTTTAAACAGAAAATAAATAATAAAAAATAGATATGATTGGATTGGAAGTTTCAGGGATTGGTAGATAGAGTTCAGTTCATCATGTGATTCTCCAAATTCAAAAACAGCCAAAACGGACGGATGGACGTCTGATTAGACATTCTGACACAGGCATATAGTGGAGTACTCAATCTCCTTGTCGTGTACCCATAAAATATACTCACTCCGTCACAGTGTATATTAGTCGTTTAAGATTTGTTCATGATTATTAAGAAAATAATTAATTATGTTGATTTCAATGGTAAAAATAATAGCATTTACTAAAACACTCATATTAATTATAGTTAGTAGAGTAGTTAAGTTAGATGAAATTCAATAAATAAGAGTATAATAGTGGAAAAAAAAATGTTGCATTGCTGTTGTAAAGTGACAATTATTTTGAGAAAAAAAAAATGCTAAAGAGACAATAATTGTGAAAGGGAGAGAATATTTAATTGTTTCTTATATTTTATAAGAGGAATGTTTTTTGAAAAATATATGCCAATATATTAAAACCCAACAAATGCTCCTATAGTATAAAGTGTATTAAGGGAAGCTAAAATATTTAGATGTTACAATAACACAGACAAGCTACTACATAATTGTCAAACAAAAATAAAAAATTATGATACAATCCGAAAGAATAACAAATGACTCAATCTCAAAATCGAAAAGGACATAATACGATTCTAGCCACCAATAAGCTTGAAATTTATCATTTTCTAATTAAGAGAAAGGATGTTCCGTCTTATTATAAAAATGTCTACTATTGTGATTCTTTCAAATAATAATAAAAAACTTAAATCCAAATATGGTAAAAGTCAAACGAGACTTGTTGGAAAAGCCTCCAAGACCTTCAAACTGAGTAAAAGGCTCAATTAACGAACCATGTAGAGCCGTAGAAAAACTTAGCCAACCCGATATCAAAAGACAAAGTTAACCGTAAAAAGCACAAGTAAAAATTAAATTGATTTGATCCTTTACGATGTCAGAATGAGTCGTGCACTAAGAATCATTGTAATCCAAAATGTTTCTCCTAAACAAATTTTTTTTTTTGCTAATCTATTCATGAACAAACACCATATAAAAATATTGACCTTAAGTGGAATTTGCTTAAGCCACAAACCATGATTAAAACGGTCATCAACACCAACTTCAGAAGTTGTCAAAAGATTATAAGCATTTTTGACTGTGTATCGATGGGAAGAATAAAGCTTCCAAATTCACCTATTAGTCACACGAACCTACAAAACAACAAGTGACAGCTGCTTTGCACACTTCCTCACCAACCCCTCCTTTCACGCAAACAATTTCATACGCCACTAATATTAAAAACAGTTTGATTTTATAAAAAGTGGGTGTTAATGAGTGTTAGTTAAAAAATTCTTAGCACTCATCTTGCAAAAATAATTTGATTACTCCACTATGTTAAAATATTTATTTTTGTCATGGTAGGCAAAAGTAAAAAATGTTAAAAACAATTTGATTCTGTGTGTGAATATGATTTGATTATTAGCTTAAGTATATTGCTGATATATGTTTTAAATAATGGAAATGTTGACGAGTGTTTCTCAGACATTTTTATGGGTCTTAAATAGTATTGTTTCTATAAAATTAAGATTTTTTAAGTTTAGTCATTATTTAATTTTAATGCCTAAATTATGTTTTTGGTCCCTTAACTATTTAATTAATATCGTTTTGGTTCCTTAATTAAAATTTGATTTATTTTGGTATCTTAACTTCTCTCTGTTACACATTTTGGTCCTTTCCGTTAGTTTTAACTCAAAAATGTTAGGTTTTCTTCATTTTCTTCTAGGATTTTTGTTGTTGAAGGTCGATGGATATGATATGAAGATGAAGAATAGGAGAAGAAGATAAAGAAAACCTAACGTTTTTGAATTAAAACTAACAAAAAGGACCAAAATGTGTAAGGAGAGAGAGTTAAGGTGCCAAAATAAATCAAATTTTAATTAAGGGACCAAAGCGATACTAATCAAATAGTTAAGGGACCAAAAATTCAATTTAGCCAATTTTAATAGTTCTTTTAGTTTTTATAATAAAAAAAAAGCTGCATCCGGTTTTAGTCCTTATTAAATCCAAATTTTTATTTTATTTTAAACTCTTAAGTTTTTGAACACATGTTAAGAACATTACTAAAAGTTCTTCCATAAAAATTATCTCAAAATTTGATTTCTAGGTCCATATTTTTGTTACTTTTATCTTGAATTTTTGTCGTTTAAAAAAAATCATATTTAATTCATTCGATGTTAAAAATTTCTAAATATTAGTAAATGAATCTTTCGTAATGTTCTAAACTTGTTTTAAAAAAATTGTTAAGAAAAAAAACAAATTTTATTTAATCATCCTTAAACTCTTAAATTTTTTATACAGGCACATGATGACGAAGACCTCTCACTCATAAAAGGAGCAGAGGTTACCAGGGTTTTTACCCAAAGACCACTCCTACAAAGACAATTTCGCCATCCACCAAATCCTCAACATAAAATGAACCCCCCCGCAAAAATAATATCTTTACGGGAGCTCCAGATATTCCACATAACAACATATCAAACACGGGTCAACCCCAGTCTCACCTGTTTAGTAGAACCCAATCCCGTGAAAGAAAGAAAAAAAGATCAACATCCATATGCAGGGACGAAGGGCTTCAAAGGGATGGGATAGCATTGGCTACCCCAAGAGAATTTATTTTTTTTAATAACTAGCATAAGTTTAATATATAGCTACCCCATAAATATATATTTGGCTACCCCAAACAATTTTGTTGGTTCAAAGAGATACTATATTAATAAAAATTGATGATCTATTTAATTTAGTATCAAATATGGATAAATTTGTCTTCTTAAAACTTCACAGAGCTCTTCTTTTACAAATAACTATCGTTAACTTTTATTTTCTTTGTCGTTGTTTCATTAAATATAAGTAAAAAAATATTGTGAATTTATTTTAGTTATCGATTAAGTTTAATATATTAGTGTTCACAAAAAAAAAGGTTAATATATAAGTTTGTAAAATATTTTTTATTTCTTTTTTATATTGGCCCCCTGTAAAAAAAATTACTAGCTTCGCCGCTGTCCATATGAGGAACAAATTGGCAACCCAACCAGTGAAAAATGCCTAATCACACCCTATGGGCAATCTCACATGAAAGGAACAGGTGAGGCACCAAACCCAAATGATCCCCACAAAAACTAAACCCATGTCTAAGAAGATTAACTTTTGTAAGGATTCTATCTTGGAGAAATTTCCATGAAAACAACATCACTTTAGACGGAGCCTAGAACTTCCAAACCTTACCAAGCGCCTCCACCATCTCAACCGGCAGACCCCCAACCTCTTCCCTGCTCTTAGCAAGAGCCTAATAGGCCGGCCTAACCGAGTATCCACCATAGGGTTATGCTTCCACCACCATACATCCACTTTTTTTTTTTACCAATAACTAATGGTTTCATCTAATTGCTGGTGAGCCAAGAAAATTGTGCATGTTTGATTTCATGTAAATCATTCACTTTTACATTTTTAAGACAATGTTAATCACTTAAAAAAAAGTAGTGTTAACACCAAATGAAGTTGAGTCTTATAGAAGAGACTAAACTCCCACGTCATAGCAAATCAATATTTGAAATACTCACATTTAATCTTTAGCATACTTTGAATATGATTACTTCTAATTAATGGAATCTATTAAAAACACACCCAAAAAAAAGTGTGAACAAACATCCAAGTTAATCGTCTCTTTTTAAAACTTATTGTCTTATTTATTAAATTCATGTGGGTTATGCAATTATGAAAATAGATTTCACATAAGATGGTGTGATGCACATAAGTCCTCTCTTAGATTTATTTTATGTCTAAAGTTTGAGTTAAGAAGAAATGCATTGTTAGCGTAAATTAACGTACTCATACATCTAAAGATAATCCACCATTCGAACATGACATGTGACAGATAATCCTCCATTCTAACATGACATCTAACTCTTATAGCTTAATGTTAAAAATGACTACTATAAAGAGGCAAAACAAATGGTTATCATTAGATATGGGAAAATGTTCGAGTGTCATTAAGTTTGTGATATCAGTGATTTTACTGCATTTTGATGTGATAGAATGTTACATAGATGATTTAAATAAATTATTTAGAAGAAAAGGAAAAAGAGACACAGAGATAAAGTCGTCAATATCATCAAAACTCAATATGTTTTAAATTAAACTGGTAAATATATTAATATAAAATTAATTTACACATATTGTATACGACTTTATATCTCTAAATTTTTGTTGTGATCTCACTCATATAAAAGCTTCTGCTTGATATGTTCCAATAACAACTTCATAGGTAAACAAAAAAGAAACTATTTTCCTTTATTTTTTTAGGGAAACTATTTTTCAATTTTGAAACAAACATTTTTCTACTATATAATTAAGAAGAATTCGAGGATACATGAGCAAAATCAACGTGTACGGATATTGTACATCTTTAAATTTTAAATTTAAATCTAAAGGAGTAATTATTCAATAAAAAATATTTAATATAATTAAAAATTATTATAGTTGAATGACAATTGTTAAATTAAAGTGTGTAGAATAACATTTAAATTGTTTTTTTTTTTTACTAACTAACAACTGTTAATGTTGAATATTTGTAAGAAATTTTTCTAGTATAATATTATAAATAATGAAATGATTTTTGCATGTAACTATTTTTCTTAAAGTACGAAAATTTATAAAGAGTTGTTTATTCACAGACATGATCATCTATTTTGAATTTTTTTGGTACAAGAATAGGGTAGAGCCCAATCAAAAACAATTAAGCGATTAAACGAATATTCTGAGGGATTTAAGTGCCAAAAATGTCATAAAAATGAGACAATAAAGCTCTTTGGGAGGAGTCTCAATAACATGTAAATCAAAGGAGTTTAAAGATAGACTAAAATTAGCTAGCCAATTTACCGATATGTTTTCTTCACGCCATGTTTGTTTGATTTGAACTTGTCAACTCATTTTTAGGTCACGAATGCACCAAATAAAGGTAGGAACATTCACATTGATGATACATTTTCATGTTACCATGTCGACTAAAACTATTGAGTCGATTTGCACTTGTAGGTGTGTGATCCCTGTCTTTGAGTCCTATCCATACCAATATACATGTCCCATATTTCTGCATGTAGCGTGTCACATGAACCTATCTTACGAGCATAACCATTCAAACAATTTCCATTAATATCATGGAGAAGGCCGCCGCATCCTGAAAGACTAATGTAGCTTTTATGTGCGTCATCACAGTTAAGTTTAAACCAACCCTCTCACAATCTCTTCCAACCAATGAAAATAGTATCAGTGTGCTGAGGTCATCTAGTTACGTGTGTTTGTCCGCAGTTATCAATCTTTGTAGCCATCTTGAGAATCACATCAATTGGATTGAAAGGGGCAATGGAGCTCCTTTTCAAAAATGCTCTTATTCCACCATGTCCACAAGTGGCAACAAGTTACCATAAGATAGATTGTCACTCAATCTTGTGTGCTCCTATCTTCTTGTTGTTGAGATTGTTAAGAATCCAATCCATGTAATTCAAAGAAAAGAAATTAGTAATGTGATTAAAAGCTACTAACCTAAGTGAAACTCGGGTTGATGGCACACAATCTCTTATAGCATGGATGATTGTTTCATCTTCATTTCCATAGGTTGGACACATAGGGGATATTCCACTTCCCCATCTACTTCTACGATAATTCGTTAAAAGTCGCTCATGAGCAGCAATCCACATAAAAGTTTGAATTTTGTGAGGCCCTTTCATACTCGCTTGTCTTTCTTAGAGTTTCCTTCACAATATGTGTTGTATCAATGGTCTGCCGAGTCGATAAATTCATAAGAGAGCGACATCAGGCAACTATCAAGCCAAAAATTTATTTCTTGACCATCTCCCACCAACCAAATTGTATGTCTTTTGACTTGGTCCCAAATACCCGCTAAACCTTTCCCTAAGGGGGAGTCGTAAGCCTGAGAAGTAATAACAACTCGAAGATCGTTGTTTCTACCATACTTACTGTAAAGGACCTTGCACCAAAGATAATCAGGTTTATTAATCATGTTCAACAACATTTTCATAAGGAAAGCTTTTTGGTTTCCTAATACCAAGACCACATCACCTTTAGGCAAGCAACAAACTTCCTAAACAATCAAATGAGGTTTGCGAATTTGATCTATATCCCTCCACAAGAAGCCTCTTTGGATCTTCTCTATCTTATCACACAAAGTCTTTGGGAGCTTATCATACTCCATGTGATAGTAAGAGATAGAGCTAAAAACAGACTTGGAGAGAGTAAGTCCTCCGACCAAGCAAGTACACCGATGTTTTCAGCCACTCAGTCTGCTTTGGATTTTCGCAATAATATGATTGGATTTTCCTATTGTGGTCCTCCCATGATCAATATTGGTCCTCCCATGATCATTTATTAAGTAGGTGAATAAACAAATGTATTGGAGCCTTTGCAGAAGTTCAAAATATTTAAATGCCCAATATTGCATATATTTTTAACTAAATTTCATATGATATCATTATAGAAATATACGTTGGAACAAAGTTGGAATATTATTTTACTTTGATGTTAAAATGAAGTTTCAATTATAATAATGTTATTTAAACATCCAATAGCATCTCGAATATTATTATTATTGCTCATGTGATGTTTTTTTTTGTTGAAAGAACTCACGTGATGTTAGTAATGAAGTTTCATTTATAATAATACATTTCATATTGTCAATTTACGTCTTTCATGTGATGTTGAAATCCTAATTTGTTAATATATTGTGCTCATTCGTACGGGTCAACGATCTAGTTAAAATAAATGCTAACATTTTTTTTAAAGAACATGTTAAAGAATTTAATATAGAAATATATGTTTTAAAAGTCATCCATTTAACTTTTTAAAAGTCAAAATATTATACTTTTCAAGTTTAAATATGTTTTTTATCTCTATAAATATTTTAACTTTTTGTTTTAATCATCATTTGAAATTTTGAATTTTTTTCTTAGTTATGTTTAAAATATTAAAAGAATATCTCCCAAAATAAGTTATAATTTTTTAACAAAACATGAGTTACATATTTCATGTATTTGAAGCTTAAAAATTATATTTAATTCAAGTTTTGTTTAAAAATTATAATTTTTTGTGAGAAATTCCAGTAACACTTTTAACATGTATGTAAAAATTCATTAAAAAATTAAAAAAGTACACATGACTTAAATTAAAAGCAAGACCAAAAGTGGTGATTGAAAAATTTTTGGGACTAAAAATCAAAGGAAATTTTTATAAGGACTATAAGAAAATGTTTGAATATTTATAAGAATTAAAAACTTATTTAACCATGTTTATATGAGTATATATGCTATTAGGGCACAATTGAACGAGTCCCTTAAATTAATTTCACATCTACATTAAACAAACCGCAAATTTACCTCATATGGAAATGACATAAAACACTTTCATTTTTCCATAGATTGGTGACTTTGGATCTTGTAAGAGGATTAGCAAGAACACCCTTCTCTCTTCTCCTGATATTTTCCCCAGCACTGTTTTGTAATTATTGTCTTTATTTACTTATTTACTTTTTTTTTAGAAAGTTTATTTTTATTACTTGTTTTGGCTAAAGTTTCTTTCACTCGATGAAATGATAGAAAGTTAAAACGCTTTGGCATTTAATTTTGCTTGCGATTAAATGAAGCGACAATGGATTCAGACCATGACCTGTGCCCCAGTGATCACAATTATCTTCCCCAATGACCTTTTTGAGTGAATAATATTTGTCCCCTTAATACGTCCAAATTACATTATCTACTTTTGATAAGTACAATGTTTATGGTAGTATAAATACTTTGAATAAGAAATAACCAAAAAGAAAATGAAAGATATTTTTGACAAAAGAAGAAACTAAAAGATTAAGGTATTGAATAAAGGATATATATGACAAACATGGGGGATTTGATGGCTAGTTGATCCAATGGTAGGGGTCATAAGTTGCATATATAATTGGAATTCAAGAGTTCTAATATGATAATGTACCGAACAAAGTAAGGAGTCGTGTAACCCCATTCTGCATCCATAACTGGGGGCCGGCCGTTTGTTGATTTTGGTGTGATTAGACTGTCCAATCCCATGCCCCATCACCCCTTATTTCCAACAATTTCATTTTTAGCAAGAAAAGAATTATGCACATTGCATCCAACCGTAATACTTTAAGACTCCCCTGTTTGATTATAAGTCACATATTTCGGTATCAAATTTTGTACAATCCAACTTGATAAGTTTTTTCTGATATATCTTGTGTTAGAGGATTTCTATTAGTTTATTAATATATTCGCTTAGTCTTTTAAAAAAAAATTTCGTAAGCGTGTGAAGATCAAATGGTAAAATACTTCGTAGATATGTTTAATGTATTTGAGAGGAGCATTTGTGTGATCATACAAGTATTTCTCTATATTGCAACATAAAATTCCAATCTATAATACTCCATCCGTTGTTAGTTATAAACAAATTTTGATTTGTTAGGTTTATTCAATTAATGATGTATGTGATCTATAATATAAATTATATATCGTTAATTGAATGAACCTAACAAACAAAAATTTATTTATAATCGACAAAGGATGGAGAAGTATTATTTCTCTGAGATTCAATATTTTTTTGGGGCCAAATATTATTTTTGGTCCTTTTAGTTTGATAGAATTTTCAAGTTAGTGTTTTAAGTTTCGAAAGTTTCAATTAGGTCCTTTTAGTTTGACAGAATTTTCAAGTTAGTCCTTTAAGTTTCAAACTAAAAGGACCTATTTGGGTCCCAAGTTAGTCCTTTAAAGTACTAACTTGAAAATTATGTCAAACTAAAAAGACCTATTTAAAACTTAAAGGACTAACTTTGAAATTCTATCAAACTAAAAGGATCTAATTAAAACTTTCAAAATTTAAAGGACTAACTTAGAAATTATTTCAAACTAAAAAGATCAAAAGTGTTATTTGGCCTTTTTTTTTTTTAGAACATCTCATTTTATTTT
>Ga0315915_1001502_pt1 | contig 28316 bp, 20 predicted proteins | sample MpolbnodulesMG_FD_207738 | JGI IMG/M metagenome (GOLD analysis project Ga0315915, IMG submission 207738) | Medicago polymorpha root nodule microbial communities from Los Angeles, California, United States - branched nodules | ecosystem: Host-associated > Plants > Roots > Nodule | place: USA... | reverse complement strand
TATCTGGTCATGATAAAATATTCTGTTAAACATGTTTCTGAACTTTAAGCATGATTATTAGGCAAATTTTGATGAATAAAATTGGCAGGGTTAGTTGATTGTATGTTACTTAAGGTGATACATGTAATCATTTCACCTAATTACTTATCTACATCATAATTAATAAAGTTTGCAGCTTAAAGGGCTGATCATAATCAGAGAAGTTAGCAGCAATTAAGATATTATATCATGTAAACAATCATAATACATGTTCGCATAACACATCATAATATTTGACATCCATCTTAATCCTCATTCATGAAAAAACAATCTAATTGAAGAATGATACACATTTTGCTTATTGTTAATTGTGCTAATTTCATCTGCGTAATTTCATCCTACATTCTTAGTTTCTACATGACGTGCTGAGAATCTTCACACTTCATATCATTACCTACATGTGCCTCTTGCATCTGATTGTTGTTGTGACACTTCCAAGAGTGCGTTGAAATATCATGAGAATGAATGTGTGATAATATTTTTCAAGGCTTAAACAATAATTTTGCTGCTGTCAAGTCTCAGATCTTGATCATGGAACCTTCACCTCTGTCATCCAATTTTTACTCCAATATAGTTCAACAAGAAAGACAGGTTAATCCGGCTGCTAGTTTGCTACATAGTCCATCTGCCCTTGTAGTTTAAACAACCTCATGGTAATGGCAATGGTGGAGGCAAACCTTTCCTCAAGAAGAACAATTCTGCACTTAATTGCAATAGGACTAACCACATTGTGGTTACCTTCTTCTTTAAGCATAGTTGTCCTCCAGGTTACAAGTTCAGGAAGTCTGACAACAATGTTAGTTTTGAGCAATCCCTGCTCCTGTTTCTGTCAATTCGGATTCCAGCACCATTGTTTCTTTATTAAGCATCACTCCAGAACAATTGCAAGGACTTTTGATTCTTTTACATCCTACTGTTAATGCAATCTCCATTAATCTTGTTATTTCTCATCACATCAATGTTGCATCTTCTTCTCAAGGTAAGGTTTCTACTAGCTGAATCGTCGATGCAAAAGTGAGCCACCAAACCATATTATCTCTTCTTTCCATTTTTTTACCATCAACAAATCAACCAAAACAACACATTGGTATCCGTTTGATCAAGATCGGAGGGTTAAGAGTTCAAGCTCGGCATTTTAAAATTAAAAAAAAAAAACGTTTCCTTTTTTTCCGTCTGATATCGATCCAAGAACCAGCAATGGGCTGACTGCGGGAATGCATGAATTTATTACTGCACTCGTGGAAGACATTCTATAATCAAATCAATTAAGAGAGTGTATACTTGCTCAAACTCTTAAGAGAGTGTATACTTGTACCAATTCATGTTTGTCGGTATCAACACCCCCTGTTGGGCTGTTTGCTGCTCTGTTCAAACCAGGACCGTTGTCAACTGTAGAGAGATGAGCAACTTCAATGTTAGCCTGACAGACAGAACAATAACTATTAAAAACTTCAATTGGCAGGAGATGAGTAGTTTTATTTGAACATCTATTTGCTTGAAACCACAACTTCTTTATGAATACCAACTCGAAAATCTTCCTTAGAAACACTCGAAACCCATTAGGATCTGGCAAGTTAGAAACAGTCAGAGAAGAAAGCAATCAATTTCAACTTCCAACGCCAAAACTATCATCCTTTTATCAAAACAAAATCCAAACTATATCTCAAACATATAAGAAACACTAAACATCATAGAATAACCCAAGGAATGAAAATCCATATAACACGAGGGACCAATGTTCAAACAAATACTCCCCCCCACAAATCATTCCCTGTTCCTTAAGGATTGAAATTCTATAAAAATATTCATTGCCACCACAAAGAAAAACATAAACCATCAGCTAAACAAGCTTAATCCAAATCAAGGATTTGCACAAAAAAAATGCCAACTAAATCTATGCCTTCATAGCAAAGCAAACACTCCAAAATGATAACATTCCCATTAAGAACCAAACCTTTTTAAAGTTGAATGGTCCCAAATCACCTCTACGACCAATCATTTATATGAAAACTCCAAATCCAAGACAATATGCGCAGAGGAAACACAAGTTGACATAGACATAGTGTTATAGTTATTGTTGCAGTTAACTGTGAAAGGAAAGTCCCGTTTTTCCTTGCCCAAGCAAATAAGCTGAAGTGATTGATTGCCATTGAAATCCAATTTCATGTTTCACTAGTGATGCTTCATATTTGTCAAAAGGATACATATGTGCAAGAATGGGACGAGGTGAGTGTTTGAATTAACCTCTCAAATTGGTCCGCCTCGCTCTGTTGTGCTTTTGACATGTTAATTGTAGGGCCAACCAACTTTACTATCCCTGTCTAGGATGCTGGTTTTTCTTTTTCTTTTTTAGCAAATTAGCTTGCATGTTTTTCGTTTGTTTAAAAAAACATTGTCCATAAAAGTTGCTTATTATGAAGTGAATGAACTGAATTGTTTCATTACAGCATATGAGACTACATGATGTATTTATAGGCAAATGGTGCTATACATTAAGCTACTATGCACTGTCCTATATCTAATTTCTCTAAACATGGCACTTAATTAGTTACTTGACAAGCAAGTAAACTCAGTCAACTAATTTGTTGACTTCTTTATTCTCATGATACAATAGCCCCCCACAAGTTGGAAGTTAGTAGATGTCTATCCATCCCAACTTGGATAGTAACGAGTTGAAAGACCGAGAAAGCAAGGCTTTGGTGAAGAAACTATTTTACATGTCCTTTAAACTTTATTTTTGTTATCAATTTAAAATTAGCTTTTTTTTAGCTAAAGTGTGGACAACACGTCCAGATATGAAAATTAATATCTTATCAGGTTCCTATAAATTGGTCTCGATACTTGAGGAATAAATTAAAAAGATAAAAGTGGCACCACACACACACACAATATCCTAGTTGTGTCTTTGTGTTGACTCAATGAAGACTACTAAATGTTTCATCGATGAAAAATGTTGTGCTTTATGACATGTCAAGGGTTCTATGCCACAATAGTCAAAATTCTTAAACAAAGAATCATGGTCATTTGGATCCTTGGTGAACTATTTTGGAGTTTTTACTGAAGTAGAAACACGGCAATCACAGAACAAATGAAGGAAAAGAATTGCTTGTAACACAACAAAAACATAAACTAAATAAAAAAGCATCACTTCAACAAATTCAGGACTATGCACTTATCCAATGCCAATTTGAACAGCCTCAGGTGCCAAACCAACCACGCCGATCCCTCCACCGTGCAATAAATTCGTATTCATGCCTTGATCAGGAGAAAAAGCAACAACTCCACGTCTCAGACATTCATTACTACAAAGAGGCAAATGATTTCAATCCAGTCTGCTTTGAAAATATCCACCGCCGTTGCTGACTCTGGCTATGCTGCTAGGACAGTGAACTCTGCATCTGTTGATATCAAAACATTACTTAGAAACCTTAAGCAAGCTGATCTGCAGTAGAGTATATCAAAACATTATTAATCTCCACAGAGAAAAAGAAATCACCTAAGCTCCTCAAAAAATTTCAGGATAAACTATTTAAAGGATTGTAAGCTAAAGACCAAACCTCACCTACAAGATCGCATCAATCTTTCGTGAGATTGACTGCAAGTGACAGAAAATATATTGCTAAATGAGGTGACCTGAGCAATTTGCATTTGTGCAGAAGGTTCAAAAGAATCATAGAAAAAGTAAACATGTTAGCGAGGAGGTACAGGTCACTTTCTTGCCAGATAGTTGATCCCGGCTAGAAAGTTGCAACAACTGAAACCAATATAAGTAACAAAGAAGTTATTGATCCATGGCTAAGAAAGTAAATTCTCATGAGCAATGCTGATAAAACTGTTGATCCAAAGAACACAATAAATGACTATTTAAAATTCACTGTTATACGTCCAATGTTGTTTAGTAGCAGGTAAATACCGCCTATATCACCTACAAATAATTTTATCATAAATATAGATTTTACCAATCTCTAATTTGTGGGGGGAGGATACTGCATCGTGAAGATTATAATAAAGAAGTTAGAAGAACTAGATTACTTAGACAACAAGTTACCTTGCTAAGTAGTTACTTGTAGTGATATTATGTGATTATGTTCACTATTTTAATTCATATCATAAGAGTAGGCACCAGTTCTGACTTCGTCGATGATGGTGGGTTCAAAATATTAATTAATTTCTACATATATGACTTTATTCTTGCGTGATTCCCTACTTAACTTGCTCCAATATAGGGACATTCTCTGAGAATCAGTTTTGAAGTTTAAGAACCTTTTAATGCTAAGTAGATCTTTATTTTGACTTCCATGTTATTAATTGAAAGAAAACCTTTGATGTGTAGAAGCATACTATAATTTATCATATATTTCAAATGACTCATTGGATTCTTACCTTTTTTTTATCACATTATCATATAATAGGTTAATTGGGAAGAACAAGAAAGCTTGCAGAATCAAAACCATGTTGATCCTTGGCAGGTTCAACTTATTCCCAATGCACCAGAAATGTATCTACCATTCCCCCCAACAAAAGGGCATATACTTGCTCAGGATTCTTCTCTGTTAACGACCGTGTCAAAAGATCTAAACACCGGCGGTCCTGCATGTGACGACTTGTCGGCTCATCACAATTGTAGTTTGAACACTGTTGGCACAAAGTTTGTTGAGACCATACAGCCTGTTGAAAGCAATTTGCATGCTCAAAGTAGAGGATGTCTATAATGAATGCAATCAAATTGAAGGCATTGACAACTAGCACAAGTAATGCTCAACAGGCTTTGGTTGCAAACAAGTAATGGTAAAGGTATACTAATTGAATGTTTTTTACTACAAATTTCCTATTCAAAAAATGGATCATTTTATCTCATTTCTTATGACAGTGGCCAGACACAGGTTTGTGCAATTACAAACCAACATTTGTGATGCATGGGACATATTATCTTTGAAAGGAATTTACAGATATAAGCAACAAATTTAATTTTCTAATTCTGAGTAATAATAGTGCAAATGCTTGGAAATAATATAATTAGAATATTAATAGAAACTTGATGCAATTGTCTGATGTATCAATTTTTTTTCTTTTAGTGGAGGAGCTGTTCAGTTTATGATAGTACAACATCAGCATTAAGATTTACTTATTGAATTAGAGCTCCGTAGTTTTATAACTTTGGTCATATTCGGTGTAGTTTTTGCTACTGGTATACATTTCACATTTCTGAGTTTCCAACCACTCTCATAAGGGAAGTTACTCACTGGTATAAATTTCTTGGTACTTTTAAGTTGTATATTAGCATTGTTTGTGATCTTTTTGTTAATTAAAATTTACTTTGCCATTTCAAAAAATAAAAAATAGAAGAAAGAAGCAGGTTACCAACAAAGTGATAAAATTCCCAGTAAAAAAAAACAAAGTGATAAAAATCAAAACATATTAAGGAAGTTACCAGCAAAATGTTGTATAATCTATATTAGCAAAAAATATATACTCCCAACACAAAAAATCAGAGGATGAAGAAAGGATACATATGCATGTATCGGGCAAAGGCTTAATTGAATTTTTAGATTTTTGGATGGATCTCATTTACAATTCCAGTCTCATATCTACAGAATAAAATAGCATCTATCTATCCAAAAGAAATATGTGATCATTGCGGTTGATGCAAAATCTACTGGTATAAACTTATACAATCATTGCATCATGTTTTATCAAATGACTCATGGATTGAGTGATTCATTAGTTAAAAAAAAAATGTATGTATTTTTATTTGAAAATCTGGTGGAGGTCACGTATGATTTTGGGGAATCATTTATCATCACGTTGCGTATTGCTATATTGTGGACGATAATTAATGAGTTTACCATCATTTCTAAGGAGTGATTGTTTTGCGTTACAAAATGGACATGAGAATGTAAGTTTTTGACTATCTTTCCATGTTTCATCGTGAAATTTTCAAGAAAGTTGAAAATATCAAGAACTTACCAAACATTTTGTGACAATAATATTTCTGATAATTGGATTCCTTAAAATATGAATCCTATAACTTGAAAATTACACCCCTTCCAATATCTTAATCTTCTCTACTCATCTGAGATAGCACCTGATTTAGGGACGGTTGGAATGAGAGGCAGGGTCCCTCTACCACCACCAACTTCTCCACTGTCAGCGACGAAACAGTCACCAATGGCATGGTTAGATATTTGTTCGCTTCTTACATTCTCTGCAATTTTCCGCGTGATTTTGATCCTCTATGGAGAATGGCAAGATGCACACATGGAAGTTCGATACACTGACATTGATTACATCGTGTTTTCTGATGCGGCTTCTCTTGTTGCTTCTGGTTTTTCTCCTTATCAAAGAACCACTTATCGTTATTCTCCTCTCCTCGCTTTTCTTCTTCTTCCTAATCATTTCATTCATCGCTCTTGGGGAAAGTTTCTCTTCTCTTCTGCAGGTATCTATCTCTTTCTTTAATTAATTTATTCACTCCTTTTAGCTTTTTTCAATAAGTGCTTACAACTTATGAAAAAAGTGGTAATCAATTTTTTTTTTTTCTTCTTATTTTTGAAAACTCTTTAGGATAGCTTACGAAAAAACTTACTTGAAATCATTTTTTTCTTTCTTTCTTTGTTTTGTTGTAGAAATAGCTTATACATAAGGACTTATATTAGAATTAGAAATGCTTATGCTGTCGGACATAAGCGCGTAAATAAGTTTATCCAAAAATGACCATAGCTTATACATAACGACTTCTGCAATAGCTGATCATTCATTAAGCGCTTCATTAAGTTGTTTATCCAAACATGACCATAGCTTATACGTAAGGTCATGTGATAACCGATTACTCATTAAGCGTTCGATTAAAAGGCATTCCAAGTGTTGGTTTGTGAGAACTTCTGTGGAGGTAGATTGAAAGGTTTTCTGTGGCAGTGATTATGTACAGAATCTGGATTCTCCTAGATGAGGGATGCACTTTAGAGAGCAAAACAGGTGAGGAGTTATAACGGGTTATTAGGAAATTAGGAGAGGCCAGATGATAGAGATTTTGGAGAGAGATAGAAAGGCTGGAGAGGATTCGGATTCAAGATCAATTTAACAGGTTATTTGTGACTGGGGCAATGTTGTTCTCGGTTTTACTGGGACCAGGGTAGCTGCTACCCAGTTATAACTATGCTCTTTCCTCTGTATAGTGTACTTCCCATTTTAGTCGAGGCAAATCCTTGCATATGATTAATTGGGTTGTCTTATTTGAGTTTATTTATCTACTCACATAAACACTAGCGAGATTGTTTGACAGAGCTTAAGGAATAGCCTATGTCATGTCTATAAGTTGTTTTTAGCCTATTTTGGTGAACTCTTCAGGATACGAAAACAACCTACATAATATCTATTTGATTTATTTTTTTATGTTAGCCTTGCTATGCATACCTGAAGCTCGGGTAAAATGTGAGGGTTGTGTTAGACCTCAACAAAATTTTGTCGATTCTCTCTGACATGGACCAATTACGTAATAGCTGTTGTTTTTTGATTTGTATATTTTGTTGTAAAAATAGGTTATGCGTAAGCACTTCCATGACAAATGATCATGCTATAAGTGCTTAATTAAGTTGTATATCCAAACTGGATCTTACCTTATACATAAGGACTTATGTGACAACCGATTATTCATTAAGTGATCAATTAATCTGGTTATCCAAATGCATTCCAAATGTTTATTGCAGCAATGATTATGCATATTCTTTTATATAGAATATAGAATTTGGCTTCTCCTAGATGAGGGATGTACTTTAGAGAAAGAAAAAAAGGCGAGGAGTTAATAAATAGGTTATTATGAAATTAGGAGATAGAGAGCAAGAGAGGTGAGAGGATCAGATTCTAGTCCAATGTATGGGGTTATTGGTGAGAGGATCATTGATGTCCTCTATTTTACTGGGATCTCCTTAGATGCTATCTAGTTGTATAACTTATAACTATAGACTTCTAAAATTACTCCCCATTTTAGGTGAGACAAATCCTTGTATTTGATTAATTAATGCATACCCATTTTTGGTTCCGATCAATTTCACCTTTTATAGTTCTGAGATAAGAATGTTCTTTTTATCAAAGCCAAAATAAAGAAAACAGAAAATGTCACTCCATCTTATAGTCAAAGTTACAAAAGACAAAGTTTTGCGAGTGTGAGATGTGGATTGAGGAATTTCTGTTTTGGGTTGATTTAAGCGACCATTTTGTCCCTCTGCAATAAATTTTAGGGTCTGTTTACTTTGTGAAAACTGTGTTTTTATTTTACCTTGATGGGAACTATTGAAGTGAATCATTGTGATGGAGAGAAGATGAAATGCTAGTTAAAGATGATGCATTTCCAGAAATAATGATAACAGTTTTTTTGACATGTTCATCGTTTCCGGAAATGCATATAATCATTCACATCAAAAGTCTCTTACATGTGAACAAGTAAAATTAAGACAAATTTTAGAAAATGAAAATATAATACGTTTTCACAAAGTAAACGGGCCCTTTATTATTGTGTTGCTAAGCGATGAATATGCTGAATGGTCTTCCATTTGTTACACCTAAGCAAATGTTTATTGTTTCTTAAATGCAGATATACTTGTGGGATATTTTATCTATTATATTCTAAAGCTGCAGAAGGTTCCTGAAAACTCTGCAACTACTCTGTCATGGCATGGCTTTTGAATCCATTTACGTTCACCATTGGGACACGCGGGAACTGTGAACCCGTTGTCTCTGCCATGCTTTTGTGGATCATTGTCTGTCTTATGAAAGGTATGGTTCTGCGTGCTGTTAGCTTGTTATAGCAATGTTCAGTTTCTTGCACTGTAATCTATAGTCTTTTCTATTTCCTGAAAATGTACTAGTACTTATGAGCAGTTGGTGGTCTTTTCTGCAAAACACAGTTTAACGTCACAAAATGAGCACTATCCAAAAATAGATTTTACATTCTTTAATAAGCGTAGAGAATTTAGCCAAAATAACTTTCATGTTTCCATTTTTCAGTATTTTTTACAAGCATTCACCTGTTTTTTTTCCCACTTACCAAGCATTTAAAAGCTGAGAAGCCATATTATATTTAAGATATAATATAAGAGGATCATTTGATACCCCTTGTTTCATGAGGGTACCGGTGCCCTTAACTATAAGCAGTTTTGGTATCCTTAAAGAAAAAGGAACGATACCAAGATAAACTTTCCAGTATATGACATAAGTATATTGTTTGAGTAAAGGGGTAGAGAAGAATGCCTTTTACTTCTCTCTCAGTTTTCTTTTCTAATTTTAAAACCAATTTGAGAAGATTAAGTTTGAGCCTTTCATTTGATTGTTAGTCTTGTTTGGTTGACACACCAAAGAAAGGTTTTTTTTTTCTTCAGTAAAAGGTGTAAAATGTTAGATGCTTGCATATATCTTGTTATGTTGTTTTTTTCCCCCTTTTTCCTTCTTATTCCCCCTGGTTTGCAGGTAATGTGTTACAGTCAGCTTTTTGGTATGGACTTGTTATCCATTTCAGGATTTATCCTATAATTTATTCTATTCCTATAATCCTGGTTCTTGATCCGAACTTCTTCCCATCTGGTCAGAAATCCGTCCTACGGAACTGGAGTACTTTTCAGAAAGAGAGACCCGAAGACAGGAATGGCTTGCTCACCCCACTTAATTTCTTGACAAGCTTATTCACAAGGAACAGGATGATGTTTGGACTGGTCTCAGGATTGGTTTTCCTCTTATGTACTGGCCTGTTCTACTGCTTATATGGATGGGAATTCCTACATGAGGCGCTACTGTATCATCTTACTCGTACAGATCCAAGGCACAACTTCTCCATCTATTTCTATCATATATATCTTCATTATGGGAATGATATTTCAGTTGTGGAAAAGCTTGTCTCCTTTTTGCCACAGTTTTTGGTTCAGCTTGTTCTGATTTTTAGCTTTGCGCGGGATTTGCCATTTTGCCTATTTGTGCAGACTGTATCATTTGTGGCCTTCAATAAGGTTTGTTAAGTAATACTACCTCCATTCCTTTTTAATTATTGATTTTGTAGTAGAATTTTGTTCCTATTTAGTTGTCGTTTTAAAGTTGATTATAACATTAATTATTGTTTTGTGAATAACACCCTTAACTATTTATTGCAAATAGAGAAATAAGTTGAATAAGATAATAAATAAGGGTATTATAGGAAAAACACAAATGCTTCCATAAAAAGTTACAGTCTAATTCTAATACGTATATCAGAGTATACATTTCCAATATTGCTACATATTTTCATTTAATTACAGTTCTAATTCTAATATATATACACATATACACACACACATATATACATATTAGATTATTTTATTTCAGACATCATTATGTCTCTATTGGAACCCTTTATGGCAACGGTCCTTTAAATCTAGTTAATCAACACACTTCTTCAGGTGATTACTGCACAATACTTTGTTTGGTTCTTCTGCTTATTGCCTCTAATACTCCCATGGAGTAAAATGAAGCTTAAATGGGGTGGATTGTCTTGCATTCTTTTGTGGATTGGAGCTCAAACCCATTGGTTATTGTGGGGCTACCTTCTTGAGTTCATGGGTAAAAATGTCTTTTTACAGCTCTGGGCGGCAAGCTTACTGTTTCTTGCTGCCAACATATTCATCCTTGTCATGATTATTCGTCAACATAATTGTTCTTCTGTTTTCAAAGCTTTAGAGAAACATGTAACTAAACTTGAATGAGTAACCTTGGTCTGTGAATGAGTTTCAATTTTCATCCTTACCATTGCTATGTATCGCCCTTGACACACTTCAATTTTGGAAGGTTAACAATGCATGGTCAAGACTACAACAACTGATATCTTGGTGAAACTGGTGGTGCTTTCTTAAAGTGAACAGTGAGCAAATCATTGTATTATGATTGTTCTGTAACCCTTAATTTTTTTTTATATTTTTTGCAGTGCATAATCTTAAGCAACGAGTTTATTTTGATTGCTTTTTTAGCTCTTTGTTCTTTGTTTGCACTTGAACTCAAGATCTTTCAAGAAACTCTTTTGTAATATTTGATAACTTGTCAATTAACAAATTGAAGTTTAGTTTAATCTGATATCATATTCAATTCAGTACCGGCGTTATCATGTGACAGTTAATGTTAAACCAGATGTGCATATTGGCCATCGGCCCATTGTGCGATACGTAGGATGCACATTTGGTAAGATTCAAAATTGACTCATTGATATCTTAGTGGTAATTTGGAAAAGTTGTGGTTCTATTATTCACAGAAAACCTCATTCTTGGTCTTTTCTGTGCGTTCATCTTCTTAACTTTGTGTATTAGCTTCTATTCCAGTAGCTAGTTTTTCCTCTCTTTGCATGTTAATTGTGGAATTGAGAAAGAACCGGAAGTTGCTTGTATTGTAAGTCACTGACTAGTTGGTTAACTAACTGTTTGTTATTAACAGTGGTATAAGTTAGTTAGGATTGATAACTAAATAAGTGATTGATCACAATGTACAATTCAGATTTGTAAATTAATTTTTTCTGTTATACAAGCTTTTCATTGTTCATCTATGCAGATCAAAGTTATATTTTCACATTGATAATATAACTTATCTTCTCCATTTTTACTCCCTAATAGGTGTCCCCGAAAACCTCCAACTTTACCCGTGCAACTCAACTTTAATCTCTCACTTGTGCAAAGTCATATATGTTGCCCCAATTGAAGAACGAAAGAGACAATTGAAATTGTAAGTAGTAGTACAGAGAAGTTTGACCAGAAAATTTGAAGTAGCAATCTAATGCATCACTACATGCTAATTGCGACTTCCTGTGTTACACACATTTCTTTCAATTATTAATTATTCTACTAAATATTTACATTTTGTTCATCAGACGATATAATATTATTGTTTATAAACCTCCTCAATAAAATATCAATATTCAGGATGACAATACAAGCATCAAATGGGAAGTCTAAGCTATGATTTTTCAAAAGCTTACGTTTGGTTTATGTCCAAACTTGTGATGCCAAGGGTGATTCACTTCAGATATTATATATAGAATAGGAGCAAATAGGGAACTAAAACTTGTGGGAAGTGGTTTGAACCAAAAGCTTATCAGGTTTGGAGATGTCCAACCTTATGGCATTTCCACCAATTCCTTCTAGAAAAAGACAGGACATTTCATAAGTTGGTTGAAATGTGATGACCAAAAGTGCAATTAAGTCATTTTTTTTCTTCAAAACCTTGTGTCCTCCCTAACAGACAGCACTGGGAGTTGTGGTAAACTGAGATGTACTTGAGTTGTGTGGTAAAATGAGTATTCTCAGGATCAACATATACCACGGATTTGATTAACCTACTTATATTAATTAGAAGGCTGCATTTTGATTTCTACTAACAGTCCCAGGAAACTAGAATTAAACAAGAATTAGTGAAGAAACAACATACAAACAGATGTTTTTATCAGGAGGATGAAAAGAATCCAATAACAGCTAATTCAAAATTAACCTCAATTGAAATTTTGTAACCTAGAAAAGTGAATTGAATTCAGCGAGGTGTTGCTATAACTAAATGCTTCATTTGTGTTTAAAATGTCAGGTATGACAAACTATATCATCCAACTAACTTGTATGAAAGAACAAAAAGGTTTTTAATACAAGTTTCACAATTACAAGTTCTCAAAAGGCACAGGAAAGACAAACAGCTAAATAATACCATATGAAAGCATAGTTGAATCATACCATCAAAATATGCAAAATCAAACTGATGGAATAGGAAAGAAGGAATGACTTGACTATTTCTGATGGAGGAGGTGGTTGTTTTGCAGCACAAACCGAACAGAACCTCCTCGTTACGGACTTGTGATTTTCTTTGCATCCATTCTTTTCTCTTAATAAAATTGCATAATGGCAAAGTTTGACCACCATTGCTTGTTTATTGTAAACTGTTCGTTCTAGTTTATGCTTCTTGATTTGCATGTGGTAGACTAGACAAGCTTAACAGTTTACTTGTCCTATACATCGTTATACATTACAATTGTCTCTTTGGTGGTGGCTTATATCGTGGAACCATCATTAGAGGTGATTCATCCAAGACTGATAGCTTTTACCTTTAGTTGACCGTTTCATCAAATTTCAGCAGGTTTATAAAGTTGGGTCTTGCTAACTAACAAGTGCCCTAAAGGTTTTTAGTTAGGGGAAACAATGTTGTGTTAGAAAAGAATAGTTGAGACTTTTAATGAATTGAATAACACAATTTCCACAAAGGGTGTTTGTGAGCATTTTTCAAACAAATGGCGTTTTTTTTTAGCATTTTCCAATAAAGTTTATAAAAGTCCTACATGTTTCTTACATTTGCGAGCGGATCCTCTCCCTCTAACATCCCTGCAGCAACCTCTCAATCTAATATACAAACCATTAGATATATCCAATGGATGATATGGAAAGGCAATAAAATGTTGAAAAAAACAATCTGCAAATATCTCAAAATTCAATTCGTGCACATAAATATCGCTTGCATTTATTACATGATTTTCAAAATGAACTATCAGCGCTTAATTTCATATTGGGTTTTTTCTGAGATTGAGAGGCTGAATCTCAAAATGAAACAATCTTTTGAGTTCATTGCAGAAACTTTTGTACTCTTTTTTTTTAGATTATTACATATGATTTGGATAGTTTTTTCTTATTTTTAATATAAGTTTTCATGAAAATCTGATACACATGCTACAAGAGTAAAAGAGGAAGAATTAGTTGTAACGGAAGATTGTTTCATTCACACGGTGGAGGAAGAATTTAGTAGCACATGCTTCACCGAACACACAATTCTCATTCATTGGCAATGAGCAATCTAATACACCTCTTTTCTAAAAACCAAACATCCCAAAGAACATCAAACCTTTTAGTTTTGGTGATAGAGTCCCAGAGGGTCATCAAAATCCCACCTAGTTGAAAGAGTTGACCTTTTTCTTCAAGCTTGTCATCAAAATCAAAGAATAGGAGAGTTGAAGATTGTGCTGAAAACAATACTAAAATAGATCTTTAGATTTTCCTCCAGGTTTAGGAATGGCAATTGGACCCAAACCCTATGGGCATCCGCAAAAAATACCCACTATGGGTAGGGTAAAACCCCGCTTTATGGGTCTGGGCTTGGGTATGGGTAATTACCCGCAAATTTGGATGGGTATGGACACTATACTACCCAGCCCCGCAACCCGCATATATGTATTTATATAATAAGATAAATAATTTATTTATTTTTGGTGTACAATTAATTAATTTATTTATTTAACTATTTAAGCCTAAACATAAACCTAAAATAACTTAATAAAGTAACCCTACCCCTCCTGATGTGTTAAATCTCTACCGTTGTCGGCCTTTCTTTGCTTTTTGGCTAAATACTACGATTTGTACTATCTTATGAGTTGATTTGAAATTTTATGGATCGTAGTTTTATTTCAATTCTAATGTTTTTTATTGTCTTTTCATACTTAAAGTGCGGGTAATGGGTGCGGGTATGGGCACTTAGGTGCCCATAGGGTATGGGGAAGGGCACTAAAGTTGTTGCCCACGAGGGTACGGGCTTGGGTACGGGCATTTTTTACAAACGCGGGTATGGGGATGGGTACTATAGTACCCTACCCATTAGGTACACATTGCCATCCCTAATTCTAGCCATAGTATGCTTGAAGATATAGCCCTGTGTTCGTAGTAAAAAATCAGAAAAATAAAGACTTGGTACATGAAAATAATTTGATTACGGGTGGCCATAGGTATAGGTTGGAGTCGAGATATGGAGTAAGAATTATTGTTGGCAAGGGGTAGAAGAAGTAAATTGTGGAGATAAAGAAGGTAGGAGATCGATTCATAGCCCTAAAATTTATAGTGGAACATGATAACTTTAATGCTATTAGTTCTTCTGCACCTCAGGTTGAATTAGCATAACACCTTAAGTAATGTTTTGGGAGGAGTTAGAAGACTTATTTCAGGATATACCACTAGGAGAAAAGGGTTTTTTACGAGGGGATCTAAATGGATATGTAGGGAGATTATCAAGAGGTTTTTAGGGCTTGCTTGAGGGTATGACCTTGGGGCGGTTAATGGAGAAGGTAATTCCATCTCGGATTTCTCGTCGGCTTTTGATCTTAGAAAATTGATTTTGACACTTCAAACAAGGCTAAAATACACCCGAAAATGACTTAAATGACCACTCGGCAGTAAATTACTGATGGTATCAACCGGAGGCAGATAACTATCGAAGTTTCCTTCGGCAGACAGTTACTTAAAAAATCAAAAACCATCCATATTTCCTCCAATCCTCTTCAATTCCATTTTGACGAAAATCAAGTCAATCATCTCCACAAAACCACAAGTAAGTAGTATTAATCATTTGTAATCATAATGTTAGTTTGTGTAGGTTTATTTTTGTTAATTTTGGTAGTTTGCATGTGGTTAGGATTTATGTATGAATTGACATTTTGATGATTGCATGTGTAGTTTATGAATTTATAAATGAATGTAGTTTAGAGGTGTAAACAATTTATAAGATGTGTGGTAAATTAGGTAAGTGCCAAATATGATTCTTTAATTTTTTGCTTTATAGTTTTTTTCCCTTTAATAGCATATTTTATCGTTTTTGTTTCCTCATTTATTGACTTTGGAGGACATTAAAATGAACAAATGTGAAGTTCTGTTAAAAATCACAACATGGAGGCATCGGCACCTAACTACCGAGGAAATGTAATCTGGCGGCAGTTAACTACCGAAGAGTATTTAAGTCTTTTACAAATGTGTTTTAGCCTTCTTTAATATGTGAACAACAAAGTTCTTGATCATAATATAGAGAATGCAAACAAAGTTGCAGACAACAATTTGAAACAAACAAAACAGCAGATTGAAAAGTATATAGTATCTGTAGTTACAAAAAGATTGTGCAATCACTTCATTTCAGTTGGCAGTGCCTATAACAAGGACACAAGATTTACAAAAAGAGTAGTGGACCATTAGGACCACACCTGCACTTTAGTCCCTTTTGCAATGACTATGTCACAACATTTTTCACTTGGTACATTATAGAATATAGAATATATCACGTGAACCTACACACATATGCATACACACACATACAAATACACACCACATGTTGCATTTCACCAAAAGCAAAAGAAAATGCAAAACCTCTAAAATGAAACATTAATTTTTAAGAGCTATAAGGTGTTGTGTTGGGAGATGGTTTAGATTGGATTATAACCCGAGCTCCCGAAGCAAGCCTGTTGAAATCAAATCAAACTCGTCAATCAATGACTAAATTGTGGTTCGCAACCGCAACTTAAAACCATGATTTTAATAGTGTATTAAGAATAGAAGTAGAAAAGAAGACAAAGTCAACACTTAACTTTCTTCGATTTTGATCACATTCTCGTCTCTAAATGAGTCTAGCCTCGTAGATTGTTTTTGCCTTATGCCTGAGTCATTGATTCTATCTCGAGAGTTTCTTGATCCGTCAGAATTAGGAGATCTTGTGAATTCACTTGGTGGTGACTTGGTCGTTGAAGAAGCCATAATGGACCGCGAATTGCATTTTGAGTTTCCCGAGGATGATGATTCCACCATGTTTTGTGATTTCAACTCCTTACTTGTCCTGCACGTTTGTGCACTGGTTCTGTTACAGATGAAACATTGCAAGGATGTGATGACAAAACACATGCCTATGAAAATCAATTGCAAAACTATAAAATATGAAACCATAAAGTTAGCCACAATAATTCTTAATCCTAACTCCTAAGCCATTTTTGGCAATATGTGATGTAAGAACATAAGCTTAGTCTCCATGTAAGGACCTCATTTTCTAAGAAAGCAAGAGCTTACTCGTTGAAATTAAAGGATTGACATTATTGAGAAAAGGAATTCCGAAACTACAATATTTATATAGAAACAATACAATAAAAGTAGCAATTTTAGACATGTTTGGACTGACGAATTTGAACTTATCTATTGACATAAGCACTTGTTCTGAGAATGTTTAGGAGAACTTACGGAATAGCTTTTGACATGTCAATAAGTTGTTTTCAGCTTATTTCCATAAGCTCTTTGGGATAGCGTATGAAAACATCATACAACTTATATGAAAACAAATTGACTTTATTTTATCTTTTGTTATATTTAAGTACTTACATGAAAAAATTTATACATAAGCATTTACATGGTAAACTCTTATGCTATATGTAAGTGATTAATTAAGCTGTTTGTCCAAACACGGCCTTAGTCTCATTAGGTTGGTTTCCATATCAACTGCCAGTGCTGCCAACTATATAATCAAAATTTTGGCATTATCTCCAACATTGTTTCAAAAGAAGCTATAAAAGCTAATGATAAATGCTAGCTATCTCTATCATTCCACATGTATACATGAGATGGGGGAAAGAAAAAAAAAACAAGAGAATCTAAATCTCCATTTATTTAGATTTTTACTTTTCTTCTTTTTCATTGCTTACTTTTATTCCCCTTTGTGGAATGTGTCACTGTCTGATATTGGATGTTCTAAAATGAAATCTATGTTTTCCCGTTATAATGATATATTCAAAATAAAGCAATGAAACTCCCTTATCTCCTTTAGACATCTTGTCATACACACATTAATTAAGATGTAAGCAAGCATATCAAAGTACCTACTTACTATAAAAAAAATTGTTTAGCTTTAAACAAGCATTTTAAAGCACTTATTTTTCATGAAATATTGTTTAGCTTTAAAAAGCAGCCTGCAAAAAGAAATATAAAGACATTCTCTAGGGCATATTATATAATCTTTTTACTATAAAACAAATTCAGAACTGACAAAGTGATTAAAGGGATAGAAGATCTTAAACTGTTTTTAATAAATAAAAATAAAGATGCTAAAGTGATATTAAAATTTTAAGAGAAGTGAAAGCATAAGCAAAATATGAAAGTAATTGCATCTGAGATTTGATTTGGTAACAATGAAATCATTCATTTAATGAGTGGTTCAATCAGGAAATTTTTCATGTATGATGAAAACTCTGAACATTAAATTCAATCCCCCGAAGTCCAGCGCAAGTGGTCTGTGAGTGTTGTAAACACTAAAATACCACATTTATTCCTACTCATCATAAAATAAAGCTCAATAAAAAACATCAAATTCAAGCACTTTCCACCTTCATACTATAGCACAACCTATTTGGTTATTTAGCCTAATCCAACATCATTCACTAATTAAATAAAAAATATATGCAAAAAATAAATCCTATTGTTCTGTTGCAACTTGCTAAAAGAAGAGTTGAACGCAAAACTTACCTCTCAGCATTGAAAGAAGAAGAGCGTTTGAGAACATTATGTCCATCTTCCATCGCCATTTTAGACTCGACTAAGCTCCCACTAAAATACTCTTTGTCATCCATTCTAAGGCTCGTCACCTTCGGATTCCCTCCTATGCAGTCTAGTTCCCCCAACATAACAGAACTTGAGAACAATGGGGAGGGGAATTTAGAGTGTGAAAATCTAGCCTTATAGGAAGGAATAAGGTCAAGACTATGGTTTTTCACCGATATAGACCCGCACGAGATCAATTGCATCAGCAAATTTGAGGCCTTCAATCTTGTACTAGCTTGCATTTGAATACCCTGCTCTTCTAGGATCCTAAAGCTGTTCATTCTGCTTGCATCAGCTCTAATAAGGGATTCCAAAGTTTCGGTCTTTCCTCCAGAAGACGATGGGCTTGAATTTGAGAAAGGCGGAGAAACAACATCACTACAGATTTCTGAACCGTCTTTCACGTGTCCCGCTTGAGTTTCACATATTTCATTGCATTCAGATTCTGATGATCTATCCTCGGTCGATACACCTCTAGTACAAGTTTTCTGTGCTTGACTTTGATGTTTGGCAGCACATTCTTCGGTTTGAGTCGAAGCATCTGCCAATCCATCAGTTTTGTAGATTTTGTATTCTGTCAATGGTAAACTTTGAGAGTCGCTCTTTCCATCACTAGACTCTGGAGAAATATCAGAGGAACCGGTATGTTGTCTTGGTGAAATCTCATCTTCTTGTGAGTTTCTACCCTCTCTTTCATGCATGCTTGAAGAAGAAGAAGAAACCTCGTCGTGGCTCCTACATGAAACTGGTTCTGGCAATCGCTTTAGGCTCTGTAGTTTCACATTGCTAATTGGACTAAAACGGTCTGCGAGTTAAAGTTGAAAATTCACAACGAGTAAGATTTAGTACAAACACAAGTGTGATGAAGATAGATAAACAAAAGAAGATCCAAAATATTATTATTGACCTGAATTTGATTCGCAAAACAGCTCGGAGCCTTTGAGGACATACTCATTACCATGTGCCGGTAGAATTAGATCATCTTCACTAAGGTCATGCCACACATATCCATTCTTGTAGCTTCTACATTATATAACATAATAAACAAACATGATTACATAAGTGCACAAACAATTTCACCACTTTGTAAAACAACAAGATAAAGACTAACAAACTTGATTACATCATCCAACTATAGTAATAACCTTTAAGCTGCCTTGACTATCCTAGAATTCAAAAGAGAAACAAAGGACTAGCATCATGGTTTCAAATTGAGGTATGTAATTGCACTGGAGGTCGCAGTATAAATGATTTTGAGGTCTCAACAACGACATCACAGCCGCAATTTCGACTATACCGTTTTCATTTTGCCAAAATACATAGTTTCTAGTGTAGCCACAACTACGACCGCAACTTAAAACCACGACTAGTACAATCGCTATTAAGTCTCAAAATCATTCTTTTGTTTCTCACCATACAAAATTGAACACCAATGAGAGATAGCAAATAAAACAAGTTCCTCACCTCTTACAAGACCATGAATACAAGTCAGCCATGCCCCTACCTCTCAAAGCATCAAGTTTATGAATCACATCTGCACACAAACAAAACAATCCTTAAAAAACACAAACAACTACGGGATTTGTTCGGATTAACTAACTTGATCTTATCAACCGACATAATTAGGAGAACTTATGGAAACAACTAACATATCCATAAACTATTTTCAGCTTATTTCCATGAACTTTTCGTGACAAATTAGCTTACACGAAAACAATTTGACTTTATTTTATCTTTGTTATTCAAATAACTTATACAAAATCACTTATATGATAAACACTTATGCTATAAGAGCTCAATTAAGCTATTAACTCAAAAAAAAAGGTCTAAAATATCCCAAAAAAGTGTTGAATTTTAGCATTCTTACCTCTCAAGAACAAACCATCAGGTGATGAAATAGGAACCTCCATGAAATGAGGATGTTCAAGCTGTCTATTCCTGCAAAGATAGTAAACAACAGGAACCTTCCTATTCTTGTAATACTTTGGGGGCTTTTCCTTCCATACTTTGGACCTCTCAGGACTCAATTGCTGCCTATACTTTTTCACCCTAGCTTCCATTCCAACACTCACAATTCAAAACAACCCACAACAAAAACTTGCAAAAAATTCAAACTTGCTTCCACAACTTCACAAAAACTTGCTAAAAATTCAAACTTTATTCCACAACTTCATCAAAAACTTAAAAGGGTATGTGAATTCTCAAGCACAATACAAAAAAAACAAGATCTTACAACCCTTTTAATATGGTGAAAAATGTTCAACTGTAAAAAGGGTGGTAATAAAAAACAATAAAGGAAAGAGCTTTAAAAGGAAAATTAAGTATCCATGTGTTCGTTTTGTTTGGTTGAGGAAATTATGAAAGTCTCAATAGTGTTGGAAATGGAAAAAAGACAAGACAGTGAAGTGAAGTGAAACTGAATAGCTGGTTCCTTATTTCGCGGTAATGTTTTGGTTGATTTGATTTTGATGGACACAACTTGGTTTAACTCTTCTTTGTACTTTGTTTTTGCTTTTGATTTTGACCTTTTTACTGCTTTTCCTGACACCAATATTTTAGTTTTTTTATGTCTTTTTTTCAACCCAGTACAGCTGTCAAGAGCATTAATGTGAAAAATGATATATGACATCCATTTTGTGATAACTTTTTCTTTCATATTCACATTATTTTTTACTTTATCTCTCTATTGCTTTGGTTTTTGTGCAAATATCTACTTTTTTTTTTAAATTATGGTTGTCCCAAAAGTTGTCAACCAAATGGTTGTTCAAATAACACTCCTCATTAAAAAATTGACTTCAGGATTAAATTTGAGAGAAGTGTCCTCTCAAGTAGTTGTTTGGCTATTTTATTTTAAAAGTCAATTTAGTAGATTCTTTTCTTTTCTTGTTCTTAGACATGGCAATTTCCGATTGAGATTGAAATTCACACACATAAGTGTATGTTTTGGATTCAAACTTAGATGTATAGTTCAAGAATATAGGCATTGTCACTTAGATTAGATTAACCAGACAATTTATTGTTTATTTAGTTCTACATCTATTTGGTTATTCTTGCGTCCTGATGAGAATACAATCGTGATAATAAGAAGTTATGTTTTGTAACTTTAGTGTGAACGCACATCTACATTGATTCCAATGCAATAATAAACACTTGCTTAGTAGAAGTTAGTTTGAATGTCAAAACATTTGTAAATATATATTTGGCCTTACACATAGGGGTGGATCTGGACTCACAATATTGGTGAGACATAATTTTTTTGTCATATAACTAAATAAAACGTACACATAGGTTCTAAGCACATGAAGCACTCATATATGCAGAATAATATGTTATGAGATGAGACTACCAAACTTGATTGGTTGTTCTGAGCATGAACAATGAAAGGAAGAGTCAAAGAAAGTAGAAACACTTGAAGCAGAAAGTGTCTTGCCATAGGAGAACTTGAAAACTTGTTTCACACTCAATCTGATATCAAATGTTTAAGTTTTAATGACTTAGTTTTTAAACTTGAAAACATGTTCATTCATGAGATAAATGATTATCCATGTTAAGTCATTCACAATATATGACTTAGCCTAAATTTAATAAGAATAAAAAGCGCTTGCCGAGAGAAAGAATAATGAAAAGGACTTGCTGAAGTGAGAAGTGAGGGGAAATTGTTTACAGTGGACCCAAAAAAAAAATCAGCTTGGGCAGCACTTGCATACCAGGACCTGTTCCTTCCATGCTTACACATAAATCTCACACATTCACATATAGTTGACGCACTAGTGATTTGGATTGAGTTTAATTTTGAAATCAAGTAACTTTTGATTTTCTTTTATGTAGAAAAAAAACTCTAAAATATCGTCTTGAAATATAGATAGTTTGATCTTTATTCAATAATCATCAATATGTGAGATTGGAGTACAAAACATTACCTTTTTTTTGAAGTTGGATTGTTTCCTTCTAAAGCTTCCTATTTTTATTTTCATTTAAACTAATAAACATAGGAGAATAACAATATTTTATTTTTCCTTAAACAAACAATAATTTATTTTATAATATTTGAAAACAAATCTTTTTTTTTTAAAACAAATCTAGCATTTTCAAAAATTTGAAAATGCCAAAATATTATTTTGGTTAATTTTTAAAAAGCATTACTCTACATGTATCTCATATCTCTTTGTTGGAAATTTAAAATGATCACAAGTTTTAAAAAATTAAAACTAAAAATGTTTTTCAAAAAGTAAACGGAGTTGCTTATTATCCTCGTGAGCTTAGCTCAATTGGTAAGGACGATGCATGATATATATGCAAGGTTTCCGGTTCAAACCTGGGCCACCACCCAAAAAAAAAACGGAGCTGCTTATTAACCAAACGCATGATCGATGAAAAAATTGTATTACATTTTTTTTTTTAAAATTTCATTGGTATTATTTCAGAGACAACTAATTTTTTTTTTGAAAGATTTAGATTGTATGGTACAACTAATTTTTTTTTTGAAAGATTTAAATTGTATGGTACAACCAAAAGTAAAACCAACACAATTAAAACTACTAAAAATGAGTTTTTTTTGGTACAACTAAAAGTGAGTTTTTAGTTTTTATTTGTTAGAGGGAGTTATTAGGTAAAAGGTGATTTTTTTTTTCTTCAAAACAACAAAATATTTGTAACAAACCGGCTCAATCATCATTAATTTATATAGTTTTACTTATCCTAACCCCAACAAAAAATATTTTAAATCGTGAACTAAAATCATTTGTTAAAGATATTGCATAAGCAAAGTAACTTCAATTACTCACGTTTAAAAGATGAATTTTTAACCATGAGATTATTAACATATAAAAATATTGATTGATGTCTCAAGGGTTTAAATTTCAATAGTTAAATCGAAAGCATGAGAAATCTAGACAGCTTATAGTTAATGTTCCTAGTCCCTGCACAAGCAAAGTATAGCACGGACGAATATTTATGTTAGTAATTAAGTTACTATTAAAATGGGAGCATGTCAATGAAATCGGTTAATGCACAGTAGCAAAACTAGTAACTTCACTACATAACCAATCAATTGGATTTAAATGGTTAATTAAATTCAGTTAAATGATAAATTGTTCCGAAGAATCGAGTTTCATTGTTGTGTAGAACAACTCTTGATCAGACTTTACTTATATTTTGCCGAATTTCAAACCATCAGAGTTTCTTAACCCTGAAAATATAGGTTACACAAAAAAAAATGTAACTCCACCACATGGATTCAATCAAGCAAGTGAACATTAATCATTGCTTGCAAATTACAGCATTGATGTTGATAAAATTAATACACACACGTACTCTACCCATCAAAGTAAACGAAGACGCTATTATTTATCGTTTACTCAAATTTAGCACTATAAAGCAGAATTAGTGGTTGTATACATTATTATTCCTCTTATTCTTTACTCAAATAGTACTATTTGTCTATTTTAAGTGATACATATATTAATTAATGTACTATATACATACATATAAACTACATATGTACCCTGCTGGACCCCTAATATCTGCCATTTTTCAATTACACTCATGAACCTTGCCTTTGCATTAATAACATTTCGTGCATAGTGTATGAATTAAATTTCATATGCATATGCCTGATTGATCAAGACATAAAGCTTATAACAAACTCTGCTACACAGGCCCACAAATAAATTCATCAGTCCATATTTTCCTACTTTCAAAGCCTCTTATGAAATATCTCAGTTCAATTTCTGTGTAACATATTCTTTTGGAGACTCAAATAATTTAAACTCTTATTAAGCATTTGTATAAATAATTGCATAAGATGATCATATTGTTCTTGTTCCATTCAGTAACCTAGTTTTGCTTAGGTTAGAGCTATAAAGCACAAACACTTTTCGGTTGTGTCCTGGTGTCAGGCATGTGTCGTGTCCAACACCGACATGACATAATCACATATAATTACACTAAATTATGTGATTTTCTCAAATTATTAACAGTGTCGGTGTGTCAGTGTCCGTATCGTGTCTGATATCCGTGACTTATTTGTGGTTCATAGGGTTAGAATCATTATAATCGTGGGGTATGTATGCATTTTCAAGTGTAGATACATAAGCTTGCAAGTCCTTTACTATCTTTCATACCAGTTGCCCACGTTCAACGCAACTAAACCAACAAGGACCCAACGATGGTTTATGACATTAAGACTCCCTTCTCCAAAGGGCAAACATGCACATCATGTTGAAGTTTTATTTGACTGGATTTTGAATATTTCTCACATGATTGAAAATTCATAAGTAATGTATATCCAATACTTTTCAGAATAACAATTAAGATTTATATTTTGCTGTACACATTTAATTAGTTGACTCAAACTAAGAATTTAGTATGTATCCTTAATGTAAAACTAATTTACACATGCATCAAATTTTAGCATTTTATATATGTAGATATTTTAGTTTTTATTTTTTAATAAAACGATTTCATTTAAACACGAACCAAATCGGTTGCAACAACATAAAAAAGTAATACAAATAGGGATTTCCTCAATCCAAACAAAATCTCAATTGAAACAAAGTAAACTTAGCTAGAGATTAAGCAACAATGTTACCAACTCTTCTCGCATGAAAAACTAAAAATGAAGAAAACAAACAAGTAAGACTCTTACGGTCATTATTCACCAAGCAAAAGTAAGAAATATCATCGATAGGCGACTTCAAAGTCTTGACCACATTAAGATAATCACCTTCCCCAACAATGTTCCGAAAACCCTTATCATAGGAAAATTGAATTGCCTATCGAAATCTAAGAGCTTCAGCAATGTTAGCATCAAGAAGCGACTCAAAGTTCCATGTAGTAGTTGCTAAAACAAAACCATCATAGTCTCTAACTATAGCTCCTACACCCCATGTATTATCAACCGGTCTAGATGCATTAATGTTCAATTTGATGGAAGATGTGGGAGGACTCCAACTAGGGTGGGAGGATGTAGAAATAGTTGACTCCACCTCAATATGAGTATTCACAAGTCCTTTATAATTAATCTTCAATAATAATCCAAGTTTTTTGGACAATATTCACCGTTTCAAGATTTCTTCCTTCAAAACAAGCTTCGTTACGAGCATACCAAGGTACAAAGAGATATGACATATACCGTAACATTAGAAGGGGCTTTAGCGATAGTGTTTCCCGACCCATCAATGAAAGACATATCGAAATGCCCTCAAACCAAAATTCCAAAGAAAATTTAAACTCTCAAACTAATTATGTGATTATGTCGGTAATTATGAGAGTCCAAATATAGAGATGGTTCATGTCCCTTATTTGAGGCTGTGTTTTGAATATTTGTTGGTAAAGAACATCAACATACCCACATGTTGGCGGGGGCATACCTGTGAGTACTATAATTCCAGAACATATATTTTCCAAATCATTGTATTGTCTATGCTACATATTGGCCTTGTAGGGCTGCATGTGTACGTATTGTGTTTTCTTATTATCATAGGATGGGATTCGTTGCGGTGTGAAAAAACATGCAATTACATACATTAGTCCAACTTGGTCATTGATTTGAGATTAGTTGGCTCATATTGCATGTCACAATCATAATTAAGTTATCTACACTGTCAATTTCAAATTGGATAGCCAAATCCTTTATTTTATTTCTATGTTGATGTATCATTTATTCTATGTATCTTATATTATAATATCTAAAGGTAAAATAAAATTTGAAAATTTAATTATGTGATTGCTGAATTAGAACAAAAAGTAAGGGTCTTGTCGAGATTAGAGACAAGGTGAAGAGAGATTTGGATCATTGTGAAGTGAAGCAATAAGAAAAGAGTTGAAGATGGATGGGTTCCTTTTCAATCAGAGTTGAAAAATGTTCGTGAGGTTTGTTGTTTTTGTGTGCATGTGTTTGTTAAATGTTGAATATATATGGGGTAAGTCAAAATGAGCTTATACCACTTTAATCTGAATAAAAAAGATCGAACAATTTTCAATTTGGTTGGACTTCATTTTTTGGTTTCATCGATTTCTCAATTTCATCTATTTTTTCTCGACTGCTTACACCCTAGTTATGGTGACCATGGAGTGGTGGCTGCTGAAAGAGCTAAGAAACCCAAGAAAGGTCTTTGGGTTCAAAGATTGACACGAAGGAGAAAATACTTGGTGGAGTATGCATAATGTTTTAAGCAATTAATTAATGTGGGGGTGTGTATATCATTTATAATAGCAGTAACAATACAATCCGATATCAACTCAAACACATGAGGTTTAGCCGTATATTATCAACTCAAACACACGTGGGGTGTGTAGATTTATGTTGTTCCATCAATGTGTTAACTTGATTTCTCGCGCGATATATGTAATTCGGATAATATAATCCAAATGACATAAATATCCTATAAGAGGATTGCTATGTATTCGAACAAAATAATGCACGATTGACACACGATACATGGGTTCTGTGGTATTTTATTTTTAAAATAAATAAAAGTCAAACTGCATTACAATCTATAGCATATCCTACGGTCATTGTCCATTCGTTGTTATTCGTCGCGGTACATGTCGTAACAACTAGCTTTTTCCATCCCATAAAATTTATCCAAAATACGTTAAAACATTTTGAATTTTAGAATACAAATAGGACACGTGAGAAACTCATAGCGTGGAAAAAGTAATGGTCAACAAAATATCGACTGGGCTTCTAATATTACGATGGACTTGGGCTTAATGAGTTCAAAGTTACACTATACTTTGATGATTGCTTTTTTGGCCCCCTCAATGTCTATCAGGCACCTCCAAAAATTTGATAGATAACTTTCGAAGACCAGTTTTTTTAGTTTAACACCATCAAAATACATTAGGAAATCAATTTACAACGTGTAGTACATCAAATTTTTATATTACAGTTGAATTTGTGAAAAACTACAAACAAATGTGGTCAATCCAACTGCCATTGCCGTTGCCATTAGATTGCAATATTGTGATTGTTATATGTAAATCTTAGACTATGATCTAAATCTAATATGGCTAACTTGTAGTTAAATTAATTAGTGTGACTAAGATTTTCATCTAATAGTGATCGTGATTGCAGTTGTAGACACTAATTCAAAATATGTTGTGCATCATTTAACCATGGTCTTGCTAAAGACACAAATTAAGATCAAGAAAATTTTGGGGTCAAAATGTCATTATCTTGGAATTGCTTGTGTATATGAACAATCAATATTTTTTTCTTCGAAATCTAGATGATTATTTTTTTTGCAACAAACAATCCAGATTAGACATATATCTCATGTAATAATAATACCTGCAACATTTGCGCACTATAATGCTTTAAGTTGGTGAAAGTGTGTTCGAAGTTGTAGTTTAGAGAGGTAATGTGCAAACTTTTGATGAATGATGTCTAGTTTTATTTAATGAGCAAATAGTCACTTTAGTCCCTGATTCTGTAGCTCGCTGTTACATAGGTCCCTGACTCAGGATTAAATACAAACAAGTCTCTGACTCTACACTTCCGTTATCACTTTAGTCACTGCCGTTAAAAAAATCTGTTAAGTGATGATGTGGCACGCTTACAAGAAGTATGACGTGTCACAGGAACTAAAGTGAAAGTAATAAATGGTCACTTTGGTCCCTGAATCGAAAATCAATATCCTCAATTTACTGTTAGATCCCTAACTGTGTATACTTACTGTCAGTTAGGTCCCGAAAATCAATATCCTCAACTTACTGTTAGGTCCCTTACAGTGTATACTTACTGTCAGTTAGGTCCCTGACAATAAACACAAAATTTCACTAAGATCCTTGACAAGTTGTTAGTTTAACATGCTACTAAGGTACCTGTGTTAAATACCAAATTATTATTATAACACTTATAAAAATGATTCCATAGTTTAATAATGAATGTTTCATAACATAACTATT
>Ga0315915_1001499_pt1 | contig 28340 bp, 10 predicted proteins | sample MpolbnodulesMG_FD_207738 | JGI IMG/M metagenome (GOLD analysis project Ga0315915, IMG submission 207738) | Medicago polymorpha root nodule microbial communities from Los Angeles, California, United States - branched nodules | ecosystem: Host-associated > Plants > Roots > Nodule | place: USA... | reverse complement strand
AAATAGAGATCAAAGGCTCAACATTACTTGCACCATTGCAAAGCACGCATCTAAACAACTTGAGATTGTTTTTGGCTCTTGCAATTGAAATTGATCAATGACTAAAGGCTTTTGATTCCTTAGTGCACATCAATACTCTCTGTTATCTCTTTGAAAGATAACTTCTTCTTCTTCCTCTTCCTCTATTTGATTCTCAAACATTCAAACTTCTCACAAATTGTAATTAAGTCTCATCTAGCTTTAGGGGTACTAAAGTGTTAGTTTGAGCAAGGATTGTAAAAGTCTAAGTGGTTAACCTAGCAACAAGGTGCAAGCCTACTGAGGCATAGAGAATACAGGTTGTGTAATTGTTCAGGTGAACAAAGGTTATAAGGTGTAGGATTTGAGAGGTTATCTCAAACATCATAGTGGAAACTCTCACAAGATTGTGAGGAGTGGACTAGCCCACGTTGGGTGAACCACTATAACTCTTTGTGTGTTCTTTCTCTTCCCTTTACGCTTTACTTACTGCAAACACGAAACACACACAAACACATTTACTTTGTTAAATTGTTTTCACTCTCAGACATCAGAACGTTCTGAAGTCTGGTATGAACTTAATCATTCCAAGTTTCAACTTGAGAATTACTTTTTAAGTTACAAGATAATTTTTAAAGGGTCACAATTCAAACCCCCCCTTCCTTGTGACTATTTTATCTACTTCAGATGTCACATTGTTTCTTTTTTTTTTTAAGAAGCTAAATCTATATTAGATTACCAAAGAGCCTAGACTTTTCAGCACAAGGTGTGCCAGAAAAAGAAGATTAAGTCAACAAGTTACAAAGTGCAAAAAGGGACCGGAAGGAGAAAGAAAGATACAAATTGAACAATAGCTTTCAAACATAATTGATTAAGCCACCAAGAATAGTAATCAAAAGAGAAAGTAAGATAATTCACTTTCAACCATCAAAACGTCTGAAGGTTAATCTCAGCAAGCAGCTTAAACAAAGAGTGCAAAAAGGGACCAAAAAGAAGAAAGATACAAATTGGGCAATAACTTTCAAGCATAACTTTGGATTAAGCCACCAAGAATAGTAATTAAAAGAGAAAGTAAGATAATTCGCTTTCAACCACCAAAACGTCTTAAGGTTAATCTTGTCAGGCAGCTTAAATAAAGAGTGCTCCTTATGCTTTAAAATTCAGCTGTTTCTTTCCCTCCAAATTACTCAAATGCAAGATAACCAAAAGAGATGTTGAGTTGACCGCCGATGTTTATAAAATCCTCCTATATAACCAAATTGACGTAAATGATCGATAATGATATCTGGACTCACATAAACAAAACCAAACCATTGCAAAACCATATGCCAGATTTACATCCAAACAAATAGATGATTTTATAAGTCAACTAAATAGATGGATAACTTTAGTATTTCTTGTTAATTAATGTTTATTTTTCTCATTTCTTACTCAATAGATGGAGTACATTGTTTAGTTTTAGTGTTCTCGTTTTCAATCCAAATTAAGGAATATGTTTAATTTTTATATTTATTCTTTTTTAGGCAAAATTACAGTTACTCCTCTTATTTTTCCTTCTAATCATTATTTATTCTCTATTTTATCACCATATATATATATATATAACAAAAAATAGTTAATATAAGAAAATAAATTGAGAGAACTTAACTAATTTATTCTTTAACTATCACTCACTTTCCATTCAACTTGATTTTAACGGGTTCCACTTCCGTGCCATTAAGATGCACTATGGCATGTGACGTTAGCGAATCAGAGTGTGCCATGTGGCACATCTCATTTAAAAAAACGAAAAATAGTTGGTTTAATGGGAAAATCTAGAAACTAAACAAAACAAAAATTTAAGTCGCCCTCATCCTCCTTGCGACAACTCACCATCAACAAGTTTCAGCTGTCGTACATCACCATCATCATCAGCTTTTTGTCTGTTGTCGTTCGCCACCTCTGTCGACTGTTGATTCTCCACTCACTCTATGTTGGAGCAACTTAGGCTCTATTTGAGAGTTTTGAGAGTAGGGGAATGGAAGACTTGTAAAAAAAGGAAGGAAGAAGTGGAAATAATGGAGAGTTATGGAAGGGAGTGACTTTGGGGAGTTTATTTTTATTCTTAATATAAAATCTTCTTAATTTAAGGGAATTAAAAAATTGTATTGGAGGAGGAGTTTGGAGGGTTTTGAGGGGTTTATGTAAGTTTCCAAATTCAATCTGTGTTGTTGCAATACTTTCAAAATTGAAAATACATTAATTATAAGTATTAATTTATCATTCTCTACAAAAACATTCTCTCAATTTTTTTGTGAAAGATTTCTCTATTTTTTTCTCTCTAATTTCATCCCTCCAAAACTCTCACCTACCCTTCTAAATTCTCAAACAAAGTCTTAGGGTCACACGACGGAGCAACTTAAGGCTCAGACTCAACAAAGTCCTTGGAGTGTTAACTCTGTTGATTCATACTGCCGCTCTTTTCTCAGGCTCGTTATTGAGTCTTCATGTGTGAAGTCACTTCCGTTTATTAGAAAATATTTCTGATGATCACTTGTGTGGTATAACTAATTTAAATACATGACATAACTTCATTTTATATTTCAAAAGAATTTTTTCAAATAAATTAAGATTTTTTTAACACATTATTCTTGCCTTGTTATTCAACTGAATACCCTTTTTATTTTACAAAATTCAACATAACATCTAGTAGCATTATGGTAGGACTGTATACATGTTTCAACAAAACACAGCAATACGGACTTGCGTCAATAAAACCAAAAAAAATAAGGACCAAAATTGTGCACGAGTTTTTTCTGTATGCGTGTGTAGAAAGTGGTCAAACATGTACGCGTTCAATATGTCACACATACAAAACAAAAACGAATGAAAAGGAAGACCAGATGGTCAAAACCTAATCTTTGTTGGGCATCAATGATACTATACACGGGCACGGCAATACACCATCACCATGTGTTCGTTTTTTAAAATTTTAAATAAGTTAAAGTGATGATTTCATGTGTATATAACCCACTTACTTTTTTATTAAAAAAATAGTACTCCCTCCGTCCCAGATTAATTGAGTCAAAAGTTCATTTCACACGTATTAAGAAAAATGTATAAATGAAGGTGAGAGAAAAATAGTTTTAAGTTGACTCGTTAAATATTGGTGCATTTTTCACTATCATAAATGTAAAGTGGAATATATTAAATTGATAATGATGATAGAAGTATTAATTAGAGTTATAAAGGAAAAAAGTAATTAATATTGTATTGAAAAGTGAAATGACTCAATTATTTTGATACATTTTTTTTTGCAAATGATTCGGTTATTGTGGGACGGAAGGAGTAATAATCTACTTATTTTCCAAAAAAAAATAGCACAGATGCACAATATAACGTAATGTATAATTTCGATCTTTTTTTGTCTTTCTAAAAGGCGTATAATTTCGATCTAATACTCCTTCCGTTTCAAAATACATGTCCAAGTCAACCACTTCACATATGCCAATGCACAATTTTGACTGTTAATATCTTTAATTATCTAAAGTAAAAAGTTATAGAAATTTAATATTTTGAAAATATTTGCCGAGACAAATCAAATAACATCTTACATACTAATATTTGTATTTATACATTAGTTAAAAAGTATGATCAAAGTAAGTCAAGTGAATAATGCACATTGCAAAAATTGGACATGTATTTTGAAACGGAAGGAGTATTACACATAGCGTAGCTTGTGATTTGATTAGTGTGTTATAATGTACTTTTGTCTTTTTGAAAAAAGTTAAGAATGATAAAGCATTTTTCTTGGGCTCCTAAAATGAGCGAATAATATTTAAAACCTCCCTGTGATTTCTTAACTTACGCCCTTAAGACACAAGTTAATGATTCAAATATAAAAATTATTTATTAGAATGTGTGCATTGTAATTAATCTTTAACTTTTTAGTGAATTGAATGTACAAAAGTTTAGAGAATATTTCTTCTTTTGAGTTTCTTAACATATGTCTTAAGGGCACAAGTTAACACTACCCTTTCTCAAGATATATTCTTGGAGCTATTAAATCATATGCATGGATAACATTAAATATGATTTCTTCATGAGGAGTAACATGGTAAATGGATATACTTTTTTAAGGCAAAAAATGGATATATGTTGTTGATCAAGGGGGATATATGAATAAAAGGGCTGCTATCAAAAAATTCGATCATATTTTAACATGTCTCAATTACTAGGATAGTTTCTAGAACTTTTGAATGATATCCAAAGAAATTTAAGAAAACGTGAGATCTTTGGATTATTTGACATGGATGAAGGAAACCAAATTCAAAAGACACTAGCAAGCCAGCGTGGTAATGGTATGGTCCCATGAAATGAAAATGGAGTAGGTAACGACTGTGGTCAAAGAAGAAAGGGTGAAAGAAGGAGCAGTAGGAGTCCACATTATAGAATTCCAAACCCTTCAGAGTGGCGTCTGACCCCTCTTTTGGCTTCTGTGCAGTATCTGACACACTCTAAATAATTTCATATTCCCACTCCTCCTCTCCTCATATCAAATTAAATTAAATTACAGAAATTAAAATTATGAAGTATGCTTTGGTGGATGTGTTTGCAGAAGTATCTTTGACTGACTAAGGAATATTTTCATACATCATATTTCACCTGTTTTGAAATAGAGGAATGATATTTATATAATTAATATTAAATAATTTTTGTGATAACCATTTTTCCTTTCTTCTTATTGGATGAAAACAATAGAGAGAGAACGAAGAATAAAAACACGTGTGAGAGAGAGGCTTGTATCAAAAGTTGTCAATAAGTGGATGTACAAATATCATTCATCTTTGAAATAGACGTTGTTTAACTTTTTTTTCCATGTAAATTAAGAAAATAAATGAATAAGCGAAAGAATTTTTTTTAGTTGTTCCCTCGATCTCTGATTATAAGCTCTGCATATAAAATGTTATCCCTAAACATAAACTCATGTAAATTGATTATCAGATAAATGGTCACGATAACAAGTGTTATCTAATAGATGTTCTCACCACATTTGTTAAAGAAACTAAAAGTAACAGCTTTTTTGGATTCAACATTTTTTTAATTTTTAAAAAAGTTAAATTTATCATTTTTCACCGTTTCTCAATACCATATATATATATATATTTGTTCATTTAAACGATACTTTAAGGACACTTTTTAACCTTTCTCTAATTTAAAAGATTTAAAAATGTATTTTCACTATAATTGAGCTTGAAGAAATATCATCATCTTTTTATGTGTCAAAGTATGTACTCCCTCCGATCACTTTTATAAACAAAAAATAACATTTTAAGCCCATTCAATATTTAATCTATATACATTAGTTATTCAATGAGGTTGAAAAGTTATTTTTTTACTTATAAATGTGACAAAAAAAGTATTTCTTCTCATAATTGACATTTGATGAGTACAATTTGTCGTACTCCCTAAGAGTACAATTTGGAGTACCAAAATCGTGTGTCCTTTGATTCAATATAAAAAAAAATCACACAAACCAACCACACTCCTTTAAAAAATAAGAAAAAATTGATTTTTTAAATTCATTGTGTAATTAATGTATCTTGTTTAAAATATATACCAAATACATCATTTATATAATGAATACAAAAAGTCAAATGTTTCTTATAAATAAGACCGGAGACAGTAGTCGTTAAGATTTGTGCACAATTTTTAATAAAATGATTAATTATGTTGATTTCAATAATAAAATTAGTATCATTTACTAAAATATCGTTGTTAACTGTCGTTAGTGAAGTAATTAAGTTCTATGAAATTCAATAATAAATTATGCATTGGTATTCTGAAATGACAATTATTTTAAGGTATAAAAGAAAATACATACATATATATATATATATATATATTTTAAGACAGAGGAAGTATATGTAATTAATTTCTCATCCAGACAACTTGACGATTGTTGTCCACGTCTCCACGACCAGGAGGTATTGGTTACGTGGAAAGAGTTTAATTATGTAACACTGAGAAAAGAGTTTCACTCTCTTAAAGCATCTTAATAGTACTCTTACTAAGAGATGGTTTAATTGACCTTACACATACATGTCACCAATTCATTGTTATTTTGGGTTAATATCTAATAAACATTTATTCACTTTAATTACCACTCTTAAAAAAATATTAAACGAATCTGATTAATAACTTTACATTATTTTTTTGAGGAATACGCGTACATTATTACATTTCAATAATAACCATTTTTTTTTAAAAATATGATGAAAGAAGTTGAATAAAATATGCAATAGAACACACAATTTATCCGATAGACAGATAGTAGAAGCCTTACATTTCAATAGCAAACCCTCTAATTTCTTCTTCAATTCGAGCAACTAATAAGCTCCACTTAGTATTAGACAAAACAACTTCCATTAAAAATGCTCTTATAAGACCTTTTTTTGAATAAATTGTCGCATAGTACATTTATAAAATAATTTTTAACATCACTTCAATTAATAATATTTTCCTTCGTTTCCAATATTTTTTTTATACAAAAAAAAAAAACCCTCATGGACCAAATTAAACCAAATTGTCATATTTTATTTTAGTTTTTTAATTAAGAAAAGCTTTTCCAACCGAGATTACCGGGATAATTTGCGGGCCACAAAGACTTGGATGAGTGCTTTCATTTCACGTGTGTTCATCCTGTTTGAACTTTGAACGCCGACTACTACTAATGTGTATTTATTAGTATTGCAAATAAGAAGATTATGCTATCTCGTTTTAGGTAAGAACATTAATAATACTTATACAAATAGTGAATTATTTGAATGGGACCTAATGGCTTTGTGCATTGGCACCGGTATGGGTGTCTTTGTTTTGAATTGACACCCCCATATGTGTCTTGAAAATTTGAGTTCACTGGTTTCAAAAATCAGGAGTTTGTTAGCTTAAATGGATTAACTTTTTTTAAGGAAATCAAATTGATACACTTAATTTCCTATTTTTTATTTTTTTCAAAATTTTGTATTAAAATTTAATTTCACTGCTAACTACCGAAATAAAATTCTTTTAGAATGAAATAATTGGATGATGCAATTTTTTTTTTATATTTTTAAAGTATTGAAAATTTAGAATACACGTTCAGTCGTTGAAGAAGACAGACAAAGGTAAGTAGTGGGTGCCATACAGTATTTTATGTCTCTAGGTACTGTAGGTATTTTCTCTCCAAAAAAGGTACTGTAGTGTAGGTATCTGTCTTTTTCTTCGTCTTTTAATAAATAATAATTGGTATTGTGAAAAAATGTACCATGGGTAAAACAATATTCCCTCGTTATTTATATGTGTCTCTTTCCGGACGTGAACAGTTTTAAAGAAAATAATTATTTATTTCAGTTTTAATGTAAAATAATATAATAAAACTAAAATATTTATATATTCATTATTATCATGTTTTTTTTAAGGAATCTCATTTACTATTTTTCTGCTATTATTTGCAACTATTTTAATAAGTGAGAGCATTATTGTTAAAAAAATACTAAAAGTTATTGGCATGATCGATAAAATAAAAAATGGTTTAAAATAAAAAATATTTAAAATTATACAAATAATATGAGGAAGGAGTAACAAAATTTTCCCTATTTTTTTTATTACTTCCATTTTTACCGCATTATTAAAATTATAATGGGATAGTCTCAATCGTTAGTTCAATTCACAATATTAATATTGTTACATTCAACATCGTATGTATGTGTTTGTCGAATCTGAATTGTATTGATTACACATCTAATAGTATATCAAGTTTAAAATCTAAACAATTTTTTATTTGATGAAGTTAAATTATAGAAATCTCTTTCGATTGTGATTGAGCAGACAAATCTCTTTCTTGTATGATTGAGAGCAATAAAAGTCTCATGGATGTGTGCGTATTTCGAATCTTTAGTGATTTTAGTAAAATTCACTTGAAAGTACAAGATGACTAGACTACTCTCGATTTATGAGAAGAGCTAGTATAAACTGTCGTATGTTTGATCTCATCTACTGCATACTTATTCAGACTCTGAACTCTATTTTCACCTTGAAACTCTGACCAATTTTACAAACATTTAATTTTTCTTTTTTTTTTTTATAAAAAAAATCAACACAATCCAACCTCTACTTTGTGTTTTTCTCCCCTTGAATCTTAACTAAATTTTGAAGAAAAAAATAGAAACTAGATGGGGTGATTCCTCGGCAGGAAGGGACAAAAGTGTGTGTGAAAAGGAAAAGAGATGTTTTATGGACACAAAAGTGGGCCCCAAAGTTATGATGACATGGCAAGATCACAGTTAGATACAACAATCATCCTTCTCCCCATTAGCAGTTAGTACAGTAGAAAACACAGTTGCATTCAACACAACACATTTTCTTCATTTCACCCAACACAAACATAAACATAAACATAAACACTTCTTCCTCTTCTTTCTTCAACTCTTTCTCTCTCTCTCACACTCATGTGATGTTATTATTATTGTTGTTATCACTCATTTAATAGTCAAGTTACAAGTAAAGTTGCAATTGAACTCTTTCACCATCATCTTCTCTTTTGCATTATAGCTACCTTCCAAATTAATTACACACAAACAGAAAGAGAAAGATCCAATGGAGTATGAGAGAATAGACAAACCTCAGGTTTGTTGCTTGATTTCATCTTCTGGGCTGTTTCTTCCATTTTACCTCATGCTTTTTACTTGTCAAATTTTGAATTTTTTTCTCTTTCACAAACTGGGTTGCTCAAAAATTGCTCCTTTTTCCTCTCATTCATTTGTTATTATTATTTCCAAGTTCTAAACTTCAAATTTGGAAGTAAATGGTCATCAACTTTGTTTTTCTACGAGCTTTGTTAAATTGATTCCTTGCAAGTGATTTTTTTAATTATTTCAAAAATTATACTTTTGTGGTCAATGGAAAGCTTAAATTTGTCATAATTAATTGTTTGGTGCGCGGGAAAAGGGTGAAAAAATAAGGTAAAAAAGACAAAATTGAGAGAAGAATTTGATTCAATTGCTCTCATTTTTCTTATGAGGAAAAAGGTGATATGGGTTAAAATTTTGGGGGTGATATGTATCTTTTAACTTTGTTTATGTGGTGTGCTTTAAGTTGGATTTTACATTAAATCTGATAAATGTTGTTGTTCTAGATTATTTATGAGGTTAAATATGGTGTTTGTTCTTTTTAAATGCAGACTGGAATAATTTCTCCTAGTAAACTGAGGATGAAGTTATTAGGACCTAGAAAGAAGGATGGATCTAACAGTAACTCTTCTAGAACCTCCCCTTCAAGGATTGAGGATCCTGAATTTGTCAATAGCCTACTTTCCTCCAACGATGACAACCTTGATTATGAAGGTTGGATATTGTGATTTATTTATTTATTAATGCATTTCTTTGTGGCATTGACATTTTGGATTGAAGGTGTGTCTGGTGTCTGACATGTGTCTATATTCGATACCGATACATGCGGTATATTCAGTTATTCCACTTTCTCAAAGTGACAATGTCAGTATATGTGGCTGTGCTTCGTAAATGCATAAACATTTTTGCTATGTATTAGACAACATTTATTCCAGGTTATGCTGTTTTTGTGTGTGATCGTAGGATATTGTATTCTTTTGGAACTAACTAAAACATATTCCTTCCAGTTACATCTCCAAGCCTAGAAGTTTTGTCATCAAAGCCATTTAGGGATGCGGTACTGGACCAGAGACTAAAGGAAACAGTTCCCGTGGAAAATGGTGACACAGGACGTGTAAAGATGCAGCATTTTCATAAGGTTGACACTGGAAGTTCGAGCACAATTCATCCAGTGAGGACAACAGAAGATGAAAATCTTGATTATGACAGTCAAGCTAGCTCATCTAGTTTCGAGTTTGACAAAGGAGAGAGACCAGTGAGCCATCATGTAAGTAGATCCCTGTTGAGACCTATTCCTTCTAAGTGGAACGATGCTGAGAAATGGATAATGAATAGGCAACATATACAAACTAGAAAGAACAGCATACAAAGTCAAGCAAATCGCTTGCCAACAAGTATGGCAAGGGTTGTTCCAGAGTCCAGTAATTTTGATCATAAGCTCCCGACAAGCAAGGTTACAGAAACAAAACGAGTTGATTATTGTCAACCAACATCACATTCACATATGGCATTCGAGAAATTCTCTTTTGTTCCATCCGATGCTCATTCGGTATCTGGTCAAGCACATGGAAAACCATCTGTAGTGGAATCTTTTCCCCAAAGCAGAGATTTAATGGAAGTAAATGAAGCGGATTCATCTTGTACAACAAGTATCGATGACCAAACAGGTATGTCGAAGATCTCATTCTACCATATAATATTAACACGATTTGCATATGAAAATCTAAATGAACCATTTAAATGTCATTTGTTTGTCATTGTTCCTTTGCACTTCTTGCTGCAGCACATTGATTTTATTCATTAGTGACTTAATCAATGTGTAGATACTAGATACTAAGATTAACAAGTTCTAATGATGCAGCATTTCCCGGTATAAGATCTGTTGCCATGAGAGATATGGGAACTGAGATGACCCCATTGCCAAGTCAAGAACCTTCGCAGACAACCACTCCTGTTGGGTCGGCAACTCCAATTCGCAGCCCTACTTCATCAATGCCTTCAACTCCTAGGAGAGGTGCACCAGCTCCAACGCCTTTAGGCTACACAACCGATGAGGATCCACAGTTTCGAAATGAAAACAGCAGAAAGCAATTGTCTGAAGAAGAAATGAAGATAAAGACTAGGAGAGAGATTGCAGCCCTTGGTATGCAGCTTGGGAAAATGAATATTGCAGCGTGGGCAAGTAAAGATGACGAAGAAAGTAAAAAAGCTGGTCGCGACGCAGATACTCAAGAACAAGAGAGAATTGAATTTGAAAAACGTGCTGCTTTGTGGGAGGAAGCTGAAAAATCTAAACATACTGCAAGGTTTCTATTTACTCGCGTTACCTCTAGATAAAAGTAAACCTGATTTTTGAAATGTAATTATGACACACTAAAACTTGCAGATTAAAGCGTGAGGAAATCCAAATTCAAGCATGGGAAAGTCAGCAGAAGGCCAAATTAGAAGCCGAAATGAGAAGAACCGAGGTAGTTATACTTTTGCAGAGTCTATTGATTGGGAACAAAATTCTTGCATATTTTACAAGTGTGATTTGAAGAGATTATAAAGCATTATGAACTAAGGTCTAGTTTAGTAAGCTCTAACTTATGAAAGCTTTTCAAGTAAAATAAGTTTATTGCGCGGCCCTTATAAAAAAGTTTGTATAAATTTGGCATTGTTTATTGAAAAGTTAAATCAGAGAGCTTCTAAAAAAATTGAGAAGCTAAAGCTAATTTCAACTCATGCGAGTTGTTTAATATTTTCGCCGTTATTATATTTTTTTTGTTGTACAAGGCCGTTATTTCTATACTCTTTGAATATCTCTTATATTCAGTATAATATCAAACCCATATGGTTTTATTTCCATTATGTAATTGCAATATGAATTTAGAGATAGGCATGTAAAAAGTATTTATTTACCGCACAAGAATGTTACATTACACACTGATTGAAACTATATGTGAATATAGGCCAAAGTTGAGCAAATGAGAGCGCAGACACATGCAAAAATGGTGAAAAAGATTGCTATGGCAAGGCAAAGGTCAGAAGAAAAGCGTGCACAAGCTGAAGCTAGGAAAAATAGAGAAGCAGAAAGAACTGCAGCTCAAGCAGAATACATACGCCAAACAGGGAAAATGCCCTATTCCAATTACATTATGTGTTGTGGCTGGCTGTGATATATAACATTGCAATTAAAGGAAAATGCATCTCATTCCAAGATTGCTTATCTTTTAACCTTGAAGGATAGGGTCGTCGAAAAATTGCATATCATCTTCATACCAAAACCTTGTAATTTTCAAACACCTGAGCACAAATTGCTTACATAATAGCGATTTATAAGTGACAATGTTTTAAAGTTCTCTTATTTTTCATTTTTCAAGAGCCAATTGAATTGTTTGCTCTAATATAACATTGCTGTTAATATAAATGTACAAGGTAAACAAAGCCAGTGTCCAATAAGTATGGTGTAATAGGTTGCAGGGACATTTTATATGCTAAGGCACGGGTTGAAATCCGCAATTCCTCAATTATCAGCACTTGGTGGGTGTGACTTTTGCCCTAGATTCTTTGGAGTAAAAAAGTGAATGAAGTTGGTTGACTGATAATCAAGATTCAAAAACTTAAACATAACCAATACTTCATAATACAATCAACAATAATTATTTTTATTTTTGGAAACTCGGTATCCGGCCTAATGCCTTACTAATTTATTGGGAGAATTTCACACTCCTTTAATGGACGGCTCGATTGAAGCTAGAACAAAATCCTATATATGGACCGACCCAGCATAAGAATGTTACAACCACCTAGAGCATTCGAAGCTCAGACCTAAAGAGGACACTCTTAGATCTTAAGTCTAGATCACTATACCATCCCATGTTGAGTTTGTTCTAATTAATTATTACATGTATAACTTCAAATCCCATTATTCATTAACAACAAATTAGGTGGGCTTGAATCTCAAAAGTTTAGCAATGAAAAACGTTTTGACATGTATGGAAAAAATAACTACTGCTTCAAACCCCAAGTAAGAATGCTAGCTTCCATTTTTTTAGTCAAGATGCTCAATTCCTTTTATTGACTAGTCATCAACCAACCTAAGTTATCGGCCAAATACAAGTTCCCACAACACAAGGCTGCAAAAGTGATTATTTTTGAAATATTATATGCGAAACAGCCACCAAAGGTTCAAATTCCTAATGTATGAACTTGACTCTCTTCTAACCATGCGAATTGGAAAATGAAATCAGCTGCTCATTAGGACTTGCAACCTCCGCATGAATATTGCCATTGCAAAATCACCTATGTTGTATATCATGCAAGTATTATTGAGTCCTTCCTTATAGTAACATCTACAATGCTCGTATAACATAATTGATCTATATATTTTATGTTTTTTCATTTGTACTTTAGTCATGGATTTGGATGATTGCTTTAAAGTGCAGCAAAGAAGATCAAATTTATTACTCTCTCTGTCAAGAAGAAAAACCAACAAAAAATTAAATGTCATTTTCATATGGCTTAAATGTGTGTTCGGTCCCTGCACTTTCACCCAATTTTGGTATTAGTCATTGCGTTTTTTTTTGTTTGGTATTGGTCCCTGCAGTTTGTAAAACTTTTGATTTTAGTCCTTCCGTTAAGTCTCAGTTAAAACAAAAAAACCAAAACTAACGGTGTGCCTCGTGGACCAATCATGACACGCCACGTAACACACTAACAGACAAAATTTTATAATTGAAATAAATAAATTAAAATAATTCATTTTTAATTAGTTTTTTTATTATAGATAAATCGTAATGCAGATATACTAGTCCAATAGTCCTTGAGCAATTCCAACTCCTATTTTTAAACTTTCCTTCTTTCCCTTAATAGGCCGAAGCATGGTGTAAAATTTATCGCATAAAGCAATCAAATCATATTAGGTTGCTCCAATTTACTTTTGATGCATGCACAACGCACAATTCTTTAGACTACAATTTTAGCAAAAAAAATAGGTAGGCGAAAAAAAATAAAAACAAACAACATCTTCAATGTTCAGTTCTCTCAAAAAAATCTTCAATGTTCAGTGTCACTGAACCAATAAATCACAGAGACGCTCCCAAAAGATTTAAATTGTAGCAATTACCCACCTTGTGGGAATTTACTTGGCCAAAAATTGAGATATAAGTGATTTATAAAAGTCATCCTATCCAAAGCTGACTGTTCAATAAAATTGAAATGTTTCTGCTGTAAATCGTACTATTCAGTTAAATAACTGGAAATAACATGAACCTTCGTGTATTAGTGGAATTGTTCAAGGACCAGTATATCTGCATTATGATTTATCCATAATAAAAAAACCAATTAAAATGAATTATTTTAATTTATTTATTTCAATTATAATTTTTTTCCTTTTAGTATGCCACATGGCGTGTCATGATTGGTCCATGTGGCAACCCGTTAGTTTTGGTATTTTTTTTTAACTGAGACTTAACGAAAGGACTATAACCAAAAGTTTTACAAACTGCAGGGACCAATACCAAACAAAAAAAAGTGTAGGGACCAATACCAAAATTGGGTGAAAGTGCAGGGACCAAACACACATTTAAACCTTTTCATATTATACAATTAACTATTTTTTACGTTATCTTTTTTCATTCTTTAATTTATCTTTCTTATACCATTATCAGAGAATAATTTGTTAGATGAGTTCTTAAATTCAATTTTCAATATACTAATTTAAGTCTGTTTTAATTGACCTATCTATTGTCACAATCACTTATAGTTTATATAAAAACGGTTTAACATTTTAACTTTTCATTATAAAAAATATTATTTAGATAAATACTTCTATGATAAAACATTTATGCCAAACGTGTTTGCTAAGTAGTTTGACTAAAATATATCTATAATCCCTTATCTTTTACTTTAGATTTATTTTGATCATTCATTTTTGCAAAGTTTTATGCATTCGTTCTCCAAAATCTTAAATTTGAATTATAATTCAAAATTTTCCCTGCAAAATACCACCTTATATTACATATTGGGAGCAGATGAACTCTAACCCAAAATTTTGTTCTAAGTTCCTTTTGAGGTTAAATTTAAGTGTTTGAGGAAAGCGAAGAAGAAGTCACGGACACAGAACAGGCTGAAAACTGTATGTGGTGGGTATCTTACATTGGCCTCCCGAATGTCCATGTTATTTATTTTTTCATTCAGATCATTGTAAATCTGTTTACGTTAAGTGTGAATTATTATGGTTTCTCCTTATCATTCTGTTCGGCGCGGAAAGAGTTGTGGTGGAAAGAATAGAAGGGGAGCATCCATATGCCGAGATGTTGCCTGATACAGTCTAAGTCTTCCTAAAGAAAAATACTACTTGTAGTGCTTGAGCAAGCCTGGATATTTTCTTTGCATCTTAACTAACATTGATATTATATAACTTAGCATAATTAATTTTGAATCCAAATCCCAATCCTCCTACAACTATGCAAGCTGCAGTGGGGTTTTCAGTTTCAGTTCCATATTGCTGCAATTCCAAATTCGCAACCACTTATTATATACACACACCCTTGGAAGAGTAGTTGCTATGTTGTTCGTGCTCAAAACAATCATCATCACAATGATGATGATGGGTTTTATATGAGAAAAAGTGTTGAGCTTGCTAGAAAAGGTTTGGGATATACCAGCCCCAATCCATTAGTTGGATGTGTTATTGTCAAACATGGAAATATTGTTGGTTAAGGTTTCCATCCTAAACCCGCCCAACCTCGTGCCGAGGTTTCCCTCTTACTCTCACTTTTCCTTTTTAGATTCTGTTTGTTTGTTTGGATTCACTTATTCCAGGACATGTGTTTTTTCAGGTTTTTGCTCTGAGAGATGCTGGTGATTTGGCTGAGAATGCAACAGCTTATGTCAGCTTAGAGCCTTGTAATCATTTTGGGAGGACTCCACCCTGCACCGAAGCTCTCATTAAAGCCAGAATTAAAAAGGTTGTTGTTGGGATGGTGAATCCAAATCCCATTGTAGCATCCAAAGGGGTGGATAGATTGAGAGATGCTGGAATTGAAGTTGTTGTTGGCGTCGAGGAAGAATTGTGCAAGAGCCTCAATGAGGCATATATTCATCGCATGTTGGCCAGAAAGCCTCTGCTTACTTTGAGGTAATTCAATTCCACCTCTATTTTTATGTAATATACTCCCACTTGCTTTTCACTAAAGATTTATTTGTGGATCTTTTCGATTTTGTCAATCACGGATTGCAGAAAATAGCAGTTCATCCAAATTTCTGATATGCAACAATGCTGTAGTGTCGTTGCCATTTGACATTATTGGTGTCAATGTCGTGTCCGGTAGTCCTATCAGTAGTGGTGCCTCATGGACCATATATGATGTTAGAATAGGAGTGTGAAAACAATTAGGCATTCTTATTGTAATCAACATTCACAGTCTTCAGCCATTCTCTTATGGATATGTTTGTGTTTGTGTGTGTGTGTGTGTGTGATACATGTACTTTGTCTAAAATGGAAATCATAGATATGTAACTTAAATTCATAGGAACTTGAAATTTTTTTAAAATCACATTTTTTAAAATCTTTTATTGTTACAAGATAATTAAGAATTATCAAGAAGACAAAATGGAGCTTGTTTGAGTTGAAACATTGTGTTGTCTGTCTGTTAAGTGGTTTTGCAATACCGACCATCATGTTCTTTTTGTTATAGTTTTTTGTTTGCTAAATCTTGAGCACATTTATATGCTAGATTTAGGCTTGAATGGAAAATAACGTTGTAAGGAATTTTTGATACTTGATATTGTTAAATAGTCCCACATCGGATATATTGCTTGTTTATTGAATTTTGGAAAGGTAAATGGTTTTCCTCCTCACATTATTTATGATCTAATAGCGTATTGTAAAACAAAAGCGATTTGTTCAAATCCTGCTATAGTAGAGTGCTATAGCCACTATTTAACATCAATAACTGTTTCTTTGAGTGCAAATTGTGATTTATGAGTTTTGGATTTATGAATCACCCTGCATTTTTATTTTAATTCTCGGACAAACATACATTACATAGCTTAACCTTTTTCTTGGATCATAGGTATTCTCTTTCTGTCAACGGGAACTTGTTGGACTCACTTGGGAACGGAGTTACAGACAACGGTGGATACTATTCGAGGCTGTTACAAGAATATGATGCTGTTATTTTGTCTTCTTCCTTATTTCGTGAAAATTTGTCGGCAAACTCAGTTCCCACATCTCAAGAACCTGGAGCAAATCAACCTATTCGGATTATAATGCATAAAATTTGAATAATTGGATTCATTTGTCTTACGAGCAAGTATTTTGTGTATTTGTTGTTTTTATAGATCATTAGTAGGAATTTTGTGCTGGTTGATTGATTTTTCATTTACTTAACTGTGTTAGTCAATTAATATAGTTTTAGGTGTCGAGAAGTCTTTGGAAAGATTTGCCTCTGTAATATCAGCTTTTAATTGTGATAGAAATAATTTTCTATCACTGTTTCATTTTTGGTGTTCAGCTAGTTTTGTCATTTACAATTAGATTACTGCTCTTCCCTCAGCACAAAACGCCCGCACCCTGCAGCCATGCCCAAAATGCCCCTGCGCTAGTTAAGTAGCGCAAGTGTTAATCGTTGCGTCACTTAACTAACGCTGCGTGAGTTAAGTTGTGTTGTGCTAGTTAAGTAGCTCTACGTGCTGTCATAAAGAAGACAGAACACTTCATTTCCTCATTTCTCATCTAAAATCTCAAAAATCTCTCACAAATCACCCAAACCCAAAATCCCTTCAAGTTAAAATCAAACAACACTCCAATAACAAGTAAGTCTTCATAATCAAACACCATTAAATTTTTATGTTTATATGTTAAATTTTTTCTCTTAAATTAAATTTTTTTAAAGATTTTGGGTTTGTTTAAATTTTGGTTTTTTTGGCAAGAAATCATACAATGTGTACATGAAAATGACTTGTGTTGCTTAAATGTTTAGATGTTTGCATGTTTATGTTGTAGTTTTTTTTTTAGATTTAGGGTTTTTAAACTTTGAATTTGCTTGCAAGAAATGATACAATGTTACATGTAAATGACTTATGTTGCTTAATTGTGGTTAGATGTTTGCATATTAATGTTGTAATTTTGAGTTTTAGGATTTATATATAATTTGCACTCCAAGTGTTAGATGAAATGTTTGAATGAGTTTTTCAATGATTGTTTTTAATTTTTTACTGTGTAGATTAGAAGCAATGGCTGGGTGGATTGACGTTCATGCACAATTCAACGGCAGAGAACGATTGAAGGTTCAGTGCCTTGGTGTAACGTTAAGAGGTCTCAAGGATCAACTTAATGAATTCAACCAAGGAGTCAGTTGGGTGCGAGAGTTTTGTGCAAGGCGAAGAGCAGTAATCTTACAATTATGCAATATGGCCTTTACGTTCAGATTCATTAGTACCTTGCTTCCTTTTGATAGGGCGGAAGGTTGAGATAGCAGGTTAAATAGACTATTACCTTCTGAAACGTTTTCCTATTCCGTATGGTAAGTGTATGGATAAATGGAATTATGGACCTAACATTTGAGAGGATGACTTAGAAAACATAATCAGTTTATAGATTGGTCAAAAAACATAAGTTATAGAGAAATAAACGCAAATACTAATCACTACTGTTAAACAAGATTGATACAGTTCCTTGATCCTGTGTGTATATTTGACCAAACGAAAATTTTAAGCTCTTCCAAAATATGATTGTGATTAAATCCCACAAGACAATGCAAAGTTTTTTTTCGAAGGACCCACAAGGCGAAGTTGTTTGGTGGTGCAGTCAAGCATTGTTATTAACTATAATAACTTTTCATGGCTTACGTCTATGTCATGAGAGGGCAATGTCATAGTAAAGGGAAACAGGTTACAGACACATAACAAAATCGCTAGCTACCAGTGAAGATATCTCACATACTAACCAAAAGGGCGTCTTCTCAACGGCAGAGGAAGTCAAGGATAAGTTTAAAATTTACAAAATTAACACAATAGTTGCCTAAACAAAAGTATGAATGAATCTAAACTACTAAGGAAGATTTGCCAACCCCATATGAGAAAAGAACTTTACCTTCTCCATTTGAAACATTGGCTACCTTAGCAACAAGCATGTATATGTCCAAGAATGACACCAATTGCGTACCATTGGGATGCCAATGTTATAACATTGACCAATGAAGGTGTGCCACATATGAATTCACATGCATATCTTTTCTCTTTCCTCTTTAGACCCTCCTATGTGGCACACCATCATTGGCCAATGTTATATAACATTGGTATCCCAATGGTCCACAAGTGGTGGCCGATTAAGAATAACATTCTACAACCAGCTGTTTTATACAGCCTTCACACTAAGACATTAACTCATGAGGCAACTTAAGTTATAAATTTTAAACACAACCTTGCCATCTGAATGGACGCCAAATATAAACTAAGAGGGATCTTGCTCCCGTCTTCAATCTCATAAAAAAATCTTAACAAGTCAAAAATCACTAAATCACTAGACACTAAAGAGACATGTCCCAATTAATTAGCAGATGAGAAGTTTAAACTTAATACAGATTATAAACTTATTGTCCCAAGTTTTATGGGTATTCACTGTCTATGGAAATAAAACAGTTTCCACAACTTAATTTGAAAATCCCCAGTGATGTGACAAAACAGTGGATTTTCATTTTGAGGTCAGTGTAAAGCTATTTTACAACAACAGATATATAGTATAATATCTTGTTCCCAGAAGTAATGCAATTAAAAACAATGTCTTCCATACTTTAAATAATATATCACAGAAAATACCGAGAAAACTGGCAACTAACACATGCATATAATGAATACAAAACATCTTCAAATCTCATAGCAACTCAAAATAACAATCATAATTAAGTGCCAATTACAAAACATAATTCCAAGTCACAAAACCTAGGGTTTCTTTCAAGTTTCAAAAAAGTAAAAACAGAACAAAACGATCGTTGTTGATCTAAAGATCTTGAACATTCAAACCAGGAGGAAGAGATTGCTTCAACTTATCAGCTTTGTCAGTATCAAACACACAAAGTGTGTACAAATACTTTGAGCAACGAACCTTGAACTTCACAACATCCTTACTTCTCTTGATTTTCACGGATCGAGCATCCTTCCTACGCGCCGTCAAAAGAAAATCCTTGATCTCGTGAATCTGCTTCGCCTGAAAAAAAACAACTCAATACATGAAATTCAAATACGCAAAAATAATCGTCGTAAATTCATGATAACGATTCGTTTTTTGCTGCAAATTAACGAAAAAAATGGGAAGTACCATTGATGTGTTTTCTTGTGGCTGCAAATAGGGTTTCTTCCTCGCCTCCTTAGAAAATAAGCTTCAGAAATGGTTGTTAGTTCTTATATAAACCCTACTCGTTATCTCGGGTATCCGATTTTGACCTAAAGTCCAAAATGTAATTCATATGGGCCAACAAGGCCCAAATCTGTTCATCATTTAATAAAAGGAAGTTTCACCCCCACACCCCTACATTTATACTTTGACCCCAAATATGGTTTATAAAAAATGCGAAGGGTACTTTATAATTAAAAATGCGAAGGGTCTTGCTAACAATCTCAGAGCAATGGTTAAGGAAGTCAAAAGTAGCATGTTTGCATTGGTTTCAACAATATTTTGGCTTTTAAAAAGTTAAATTTATCACTTTTCACCATTTTTCAATACTATATTTTTATTTTTATCCCCTTATTCAATGCCTCAAGGGCAATGGTTAGCATTCTCCTTAAAAAAAAAAATATAGCAAATATGGTTTAACTCTGCACCAAAACTAAAAGTTTAAATCCCTTCAAAAAAAAAAGGTTTAACTATAAGTCTCTACTATCTAGACAATTTTTCCTCAAGGGAAAAAAGTCTCTAGATAATTTGATAACTTTTAAATAGATTCTTTTAAGTAGATTCTTAACTATTTGTAAAAAAAAAAAGATTCTTTCGTTACACTATTATAATAGAATGACCTGATTACAAAAATATATTGAATCAGAGACCTTATTACAATACTTTTTAGTTTATGAAACTGTTTAAAAATACCTATATAGTTTATGGATCTTTAAATTAATTAAACCTATAAAATTGTAAAATTTATAAAATAAAAAAATATAATTTGTTAAGGAAACCCAAAACAATTGATCTGTATTTGTTAATTTATTTGTAATTTATAGGTTTAAATAATTTTTTTGCTAGTATTAAATAATTTTATTGTACTTTTTTTTTGTTGTTGCTAATTTTAAATCCAAAAAAAATTATGCAAGGTCCTCGTGAGCTTAGCTCAGTCGGTATGGACAATGCATAATATATGCAAGGTCCAGGGTTCGAACCCCAACCACCACTCAAAAAAAAAAAAAATCCAAAAACAACCCACACAATAGTTTTATTTTAGTATTTTAGGATTTGCTAATATTAAAACGGATAGATTAATTTTATTTTAGATTTATTAAATTTTGGTTTTAGTAAAGTGGTTAACTAGCTCAACTAGTTTAAGACTATGTTGCACGAACACTTCTGATCGAAGACGTGTCATTATGTCCGACATGTGACGTGTCTAACACCGACACTTCTGATTAAGTTAAATTATGCCATTTTTTCAAAATTTTATCGGTGTTGTGTGTTCGTGTCAGTGTCGTATTCGATGTTCATATCTGTGTCTGTCGAGGTCCTAGTTCAAATCTAGATAAAGGAGAAAAAAGTAATCAAACAACTATTTTCAAACATATATCATTAAGAAAATGTTCAGAAATTTAATTTAATAATCTAACTTGAAGGTAGTTGACATCGTTTTTGTCGAGTGAAGCATATGCAATGGGTGTGTGATACATGAGTATAACAAGTCTTTTAGACATATTCTTTTTTTATAAAAAAAAATTGACATATATTTTTGTCCAAAGATTTAAGTGTGAATTTCGGTTTGTTGCTAACGCAGTTTTATAACATTATTATCTAATTTCAAATTTAACAACGGATTTATTACTTATAGGTATATTATTTTTTATCAAATGGCATACAAATAAACAAACAAACAAAACTAAGCTTTCAAGAAACTAACTCACATTGCGTCAGCAAGAAGAGTTGAAGAAAATTGAGTAGAACAAGATTGAAGAATGACAGCAGCCTGCATAAAAAAGACATCATTCTTAGCATACCAATCCGCACGAGCATTCCCTTCACGAAGAATGTGTGAGTAAAACTAAGATTTCAATCGTAAGATAAGTACCTCCTAATATTGAAAACCAATGGTGCATATGGCGAGTCAAGGGGTGGTAATCCTCCAAAAAAAAGTAACGTCAACTAAGAGTCTGATTCACAAATAATAAAACAGAAACCAGCATTCCAAGCCATATCTAAGTCGCGGTCAGTTGCCATTAGCTCTGCATTATTGTTTGTAGTGTGATCACAATAGCCAAAGCAGCCAAACAGCCACTCCCCACTAAAATTGCAGATGATTCCACCATAACCCGAAGTTCCTGGGTATATTTACTACTGATTAGTATATTTAAGTTTTACAAATTTTATGAGTACTTATGCAGAAAAATGGCACACAGGAGAAAATCTTACTGCACTCAAACATTTAAAATATTACTCATAATGTTTATTTAAGATGCAAAACATGTTTTGTATTTTATTCTTTTTATTCTATTACTGAATCAATTACTGAATCTATTTGAGAGCAAATTTGGCTCCTTTGATGGTGTAAAATGAATGGAATTGTATAGAAGAGTGTGGCACCATCCCATTTTTGTTTTCTCCATATTGGACTATTCTTTATCTTATTTAAAAAAAAACCAAGTTTCTTTTAATGATCAATCACTTTCTTCTTGTTACAATTATCTTGTTTTTGTTCTCTCTGTTTTTTTTTTAAATCTTGTTTTTGTTCTTTACTGCCATTATATTTCACCATCCTTTTATTCCTTGCAATTTCACAATTCTTGGATCAAAATTTCTAAATTCCAAATATACATGTAATTGCCAATGAAAAACATATAGAATGACTAACCATAAATTTGTGTAGTCATCAAGTGATATCAATTGCTAAGTGTGTTTGGAAACAGGTTGCTTTAAATTCAGCACAAGTGATACCAATGAAAAATCACAGTGATAGATTGCTCTAAATTCACAATTACGTTTACCCACCACTAAATCAAAAACACAGGTGCTAAATAGGTTGGTAAAAAAAATGGAGAGTTATCAAACAAACTTATAAACTAGTTCAATAAATTATAAGATATCTTCTTGACATTACCAAACAATTTCTCAGAAACTCAAAAGATATCTCATGTTAGGTAGTATTTTCATCACGATAATTGCTATATGTGCAATCTAGAGTAGCTATTTCGTCCACTAAGAGATTAAGGACCATATATGTTTCTTACTATCACATATAGTTCTATTTTTGCAACTAATTTTATCTACATAAATTGATGAATGTTTTAAATAACCAATAAATTTTAATGCATGAACCTAATAATTTTTAAGAATTATTTGTAATGCAGTAATTCCAAATATAAAATAAAGTCTAAATCAGCCATACACAGCGTGAATGAAACAGATCGGTAGATTGAGTAACTAATTTTAGTTGATCTTTAGACTTCTTTGATTTACATGTTATTGAGTCTCCTTTTGGAGAGCTTCAATGTCTAATTTTTAATGACATTTCTAGCGCTTACATGTCTCGGAATGTTCGTTTAATCGCTTAGTTTTTTTTTCTTTCTTGAGCTCTGTCCTCTTCTTGTACCAAAAAAATCCAAATCCAGCCAAGCACAATCCAATGAGGAGTAGAAACATCTAATTAATCAAGGGGAAAGTGATTGCATGTACCATAAATCTTTCCTCATTAAGATGAAGAAAGTTATGCATATCTGCATTATAGAGGCACATGCCTAAACTGTTCATGACAAAGAAGTGGAGATGGAGCAACAATTTTTACGGTAAAAACAACAATCGACACACGGTTTATGCACGTATTAAACAAGGTTGTCAGTTTGCTACAACTTTTTTGGTCAAGTTGTGGATGACAGAAAAAATATACCAGATACATAAGAAAGTGAAAGTGAGATTAAGATAAAATGCATCTTCAAAAATAAAGGGTGAGCTAGGAATTGTTGAATGCCAACCCTACCTTGTTTTATTGGTATTGGTGGATAGTGCTTTATCACCATTCCATACCCTTAATAAAGCTCAAAACTTAGGGTAACAACCCCACAGATATGCATATGTACTTAGAGTTACACAATTAGGCCTCCACTCATAAATTTTGAGTTAAAGAGTCACTTTTGAGCCTACAAAATATCCTTCAAATGTACCTTTTGTTAATTAGATAAATCTTTAAGTATGTTTTTCGTATGTAAGTTTGGTCTTTAATTGTATCGTCTGCAAGCAACTTTGATCTAAGAAATTACTAATAAAAAGATACATTCAATGATGTTTTCGCATTTTCGTTGACACATTAGGGGATTTTAGTGAAACTATATCCCGCATTAGGGGACAAAATGAATGTTTATTCTATAAATTTCCATGAAAATGTGTAGTTTTCTAATTAAAACCAAAAACAAAACATGTTTAAAGCTTGAAATCTACCTTCGTCAAGAAACAGATAGTGGTCATAAATATAAAGGACACCTTAGATAGGGGTGGCATCATGCTTTTTAGATTCCAAAAATGCTTAGTACGGTAAGGAATGGACAAACGTACAGCTTTAGCTTTGCCATTCTTGGAGCAAAGCAAAGCAATCACAAACCAAAGTGAAAGTGTGAATGGGCCAAAACCAAGAATAATACAAAGCATAGGCCACTTTCACATTAATTGAAGCACAAAAGTACTCTTTTTTCTCCTCCTTCGTATGTTCAGAGAGACACATCACATGGTTTTGGTGTCCTCTTCATGTTCTAAATGTCACATCAACCTTCTCAAAAAGTTTAACTATCAGAAAGGTCAAGAAACACAGCATCATCTTCAGTGTCATCTTTTATCACTTATCAACCACTTTCATCTTCATGCATGAAAGGTTTTACCAAACAATTACCACAGCAATCATCAAAGGTCAACAAATCCAACATCAACATTCAACACCATGCATGATCTATTATACTCTTCCACTATCCTTAATGTTCTTACATATCATTACACGTAAGAACATCATTTTTAAATTTTGGGATCATTCTTATAGAACAAATTCTTACATATCATTATCCACAATAAAACAAACTATTGAGTTCAATCACGAGATCAACTTAAATTAAGTTAATGAACTTAAGTTGAGTTCAATAAAAAAGGGGAGTAAAAATCCAACATGAGTTCTTGTAATGTAATACATGTCCCCAATGATTTAGCCATTGAAAGATAGAAATCGAGGTAACTTCAAACATAGAGTTCCAAAAAGTTACCAATATATTGTACAAAATACAATGAGAAGATGCCATATAGCTAAGTGTTTAGCTCAATAATTGTTTTAGGCAGTAAAAACTGGTAAACGAAAGGCTTATATCTGAGTAAGCTATAAACTACAACTAGGAACCACTTCCCACCCTTTTCAGAGGGTTTGAGAAGAGTAATAATAATACAAGAGAAGAAATTCACAGTATTTGTTGTCACAACATTCAGTAGTCTAAAGACCCCACAGTTGTTAGCCCGGTGCTTAAATTTCTTGAGTCCTCACGGCCAGTGTAGTCATCACAGATACCATTAGAGAGCCTCTGGGTTGGAGCTGAGTTCAGAAGCTCTAGACCATTGGTCCCCATTTGCTGCACTTCCTGAGGGGAAAGTATCTTGATGCACCATACACTATTTACAAATTCCCTGTCATCCAAAATATCACGCGACAACAAGTTAACAATGACGTTTATGTAATTCAGTGGTTAATAAAACTACCATTCGATTGAAAATAGATTCTCCAATTTATCTCTCTTTCATTATTAAAAAATAAAACAAAGAACAAGGCAAGGAATGTGGAGTACTTACGGCCATGGACCATCACCGAGGAGAAGAACATCATTCTCTTGATCAACAAATACAAGCTGCCAGCCTGATCTTACAGGGTCCTCCAACTCACCTTCAAGCCCAAACATACGAGCAAGCTCGCTGCGTAGCTCGGGGTAGTTGGAGAATTTGGTGATATCCAAGGATCTTCCGAAGGACCCTGACTTGTAAACCTGTGAATAGAGAGAAATTAAATTATCATGTAAAAATGCAGTACTTACAATAAGTTGTGAAATACAACAAAGTAGCAAAAGAGTGAAAATCAAAATGTTGGTTCAAAAGAGATTAATCCCAGCATAAAAAGCTCACCTTCACAAAGGTTTTGTTTTGTGGGTTTCCTTGACCTCCATTTTCTGGAGTTTGCATGAAGCCCGACTCACCAACGCCGTGTGTCAATCCAGGATTCAATGAAGAATCAGCACCTGTGGTATTCAAGTAGGTGGAAGATTGAAAAGGTGCAGTTGATGAGTCACAGTTGCTATTGACCCTCTTAAGGTTAGACATCTCATTGTAAACTAAATGTGATGAGGGCTCTATGTTAAAACCAAACAAAAGATGGTTTTGTGGATCGGTGTTCCCTTCTATAGCACACTCCCTACCAGGAAATGGGGGCAAGGTGATGGCATTTTGAGACATGGTAGTCTGTGACTGCCCTAGTTGCTCCACTTGAGGCAGAACATAATGAGATGCTCCTGAAGAGAGGAGAGGGTCCACTGCAACGCGCTTGGAGGGCCGTGCGGTTGAAGATTGAACAGGAACCCAAGAGTTTGATCTAGGAAAGTTGAGAAGGTGAGATGTTTCGTCATTGGAAAATGAACCTAACATATTGTGCAAAGGAGAAACTGGGTTCACATTTGAGTCAGAAAAGTTTTGTTGATGGCCAATTGAAGAAATGGCTTGCATGGGCTGTGTTGATTGAGATGGAGGTATGGAAACAAACTGAGACATTGTGGAGACGGCATTTGACATCTGTTGATGATCTACAACTTGTTGCTGCTGTTGTGATTGTTGTTGCTGCTGTTGTTGTTGCTGCTGATGATGATGATGTTGCTGCTGCTGCTGTTGTTGCTGCTGTTGTTGCTGCTGTTGCTGCTGCTGCTGCTGCTGCTGCTGTTGCTGTTGCTGCAGATGATAATTTTGATTGGTGAATGAGTGCTGATGCTGAAGAAGCTGCTGGAATTGTTGTGTTTGAGCCTGAGATTGAGATGGATGCTGACTTTCTTGATTCTTTGGAAAAGCCTGATGAGGTTGAGATTGCTGCAACATCTGATTCTGCATTAAAGCAGCATTACCATTGGAGAAATTCTGTGGCTGCTGAAATTGAAGCAAGGAAGCAGGATGCTGCTTAGAAGGATCTAAAGTCCTCATATCCTGAAGTGCAGCAGCTGCCATAGCTTGGTACATATCTGGTTGCAAATTCATCATGGACGGATCGAGCCTTGCCTGCATCCAAGGATTAACACCCATCCCTTGAAAATTAAGAGTCTGAAGCCCTCTATCTGCATCTCGAAGCCACAATAGGGGAGAATTCATGCCAAAATCATCATCCTTAAGGCCTGCTAGCATTAATTGGGAGGATCAATGAAAATAAGTAGATTAGTAAACGGAATAAATATCAGCATTTTTAAAGTTAAAGCTAGATTAATAGTTTATGGTCTGCTAGGATTTACATATTTGAGCTTATCTACTGGCACATGCACTTGTAAGACTGTTTGGGAGGGTTTGAAGAAATAGTTTATGACACGTCCATAAGTTGTTTTCAGCTTATTTCCATAAGCTCTCTGCTCCGGGACAGCGTATGAAAACAGTTTATGGCTTATATTGTAACAGTTTGACTTCACTTTATCTTTTGTTAAAGAAATAGCTTATACATTATGCTATAAGCATGTAATTAATTTTATCCAAACAGAGCCTAAATAGTAAGAAAGGTTCTTAAATATTTTTTGGCTTGTGGCAATATACATACCATGGAACGAAGGCAGTCCTGGAGGCCATGGTCTTTTAAGCCTAAGGGGGAACGGAGATGGATACATTGGAAAGGTTGTTAGTGGCTCAATTTCCCATAGAGACACTCTAGGTTGCCTCTCACCTGCTGTGGATTCATCCCAGCCAACCTACAACTCAAGTCAAAGCCACGATTAAAAATGTTAATTCAATCTTCAGTAAGACACAATTTTTTCGGAAGCAAGATATTATTGATGTTTTGTTTGGAGATACTAACAGCATTCAATTTAATGTTTATATAACATCAATGAAATATCATTATAAAGGATCCAATACAGACCTTCACTGAGCGCCAATGTGAATTTGGCCACCGGACAGAATCCAGGTCACTGATGCCGGTTATTGTTCCCATGTATCTGCAAGAGAATATATTAATATCACAAACAAGCATCACCAACTTGTAATTGACAATATCTATCCGCTCAATGATGAATTTAATCATGTCTTTATAGAATGCACGCTTCGGCATTAGAGGGTAGAATATGTATATATTCATATCTATATTCTTACTTTATCTCACTACAAAAAATTGTTGAACATCATTACAAAGACTAAATTTGAGTCAAAAGGTAAACTAGCGTGCAAGCAATCTGTTTATGACACGTCTAGATAAATGAGTAAATATGTGTTCGTAATTCTGTATCCTGAATTGAATTTGA
>Ga0315915_1001496_pt1 | contig 28360 bp, 13 predicted proteins | sample MpolbnodulesMG_FD_207738 | JGI IMG/M metagenome (GOLD analysis project Ga0315915, IMG submission 207738) | Medicago polymorpha root nodule microbial communities from Los Angeles, California, United States - branched nodules | ecosystem: Host-associated > Plants > Roots > Nodule | place: USA... | reverse complement strand
TTTAAAAAAAATGTTTTAGTCATGTATTTCATTTTTGGAAGCAACAATATTTCAACAAAAATAGAAGTGGCATAGTGGTTATAGTTGTAAATTGTAAGCATATGGTACCCGGTTCGATTCCTTGCAAACTCTTTTTTTCATAAAAATTACTCAGAACCACTAAAAAGGCGGGATCAGATTAGGGCAAACTTCTGAACACCAGCTAAAAGTAAGGAACTTGTATACATTCGTTTTAGGGGAAACTTTTATACATTTTTATACGCTATACAAATTATATTCGTAGAATTTGTGACAGTTTTTAGATAACTTTTTCTCACACTCACGTTATATTCTTTTTTCTTTTTCCTCTCTTCTTTGTTTTGACCAATGAAAAGAAGAAGAAAAAAGTTGTCACAAAAGTTATCTCAAATAATTGTTCAAATATCACAGTTCTTCTAAAAAGTGAAAAGTAATTATTTGTCAACTTCATGTTCTTTTTTTATGTATCATTTTCTTGTTTTCACGTCATTTTCTCCAAACAAGTCACCGGAGAATGTTGTTGGAAGATATCATTTATATGGTAATGATCATTTTGGTCTCTAACGAGTAATCACAATAATCTTTCAATGTATCAAAATTTTAAGATAGTCTTTAATTGTGCACTATGCCAGTCAAAATAGTGTCTTACGTGAAAATGTTTCATTAATATTGTCATATTAGTCTCTCGATATACTTATTTGTCATCATATCAGTTCTTATAAGTACTTATTTACCATCATATCAGTTCATATATAAAAAGAATTAATATCATCATTAAGAGACTATTTTAACATCATGAACTATTTTAATTAACAAAATGCACAATCAAGAATTATTTTGAAATTTCAATACACTGAGAGACTATTCTGATTATTCATTATACATTCAAGAATCAAAGTGAATATCAACTCTATAATTTATACACCGAACATTTGTTTGTTACAAATCAATTAACTAAATTAATTTTTTATATCTTCTAAATAAAAATAAAAATAAAAATAATTATGATATAATAATTCTAATTAATTACAAATTGGATAAATGTATGTAACTAAAAAATTACTAAAAATTAGTGTTTTTTAATATCTTCGACATAATAAACAATTATAATACACCAATTATAATTTTTTTACACTTTATTATCTTCACGTTATGCTCTAAGAAAAAAAAAACTCTCTAAACTCTATAACTTTTCCTCACCGTTGTAGCTTTCCCTCACCAATCCAAACTTTGATTCTTGATGTAGGCTTTCCAGGTGGTGGCGTGAAGAGGCTCCTCCTCCGCGCCACCTCCTCCCTTAGGGGTGGTTTTGCTTTCCGTTCCTCTGACAACCTCCCTTTTCTGTTTCTCCGCCGTCGTCCTTGCCGATGTGCTCTTAACGGAGCGTCGCCGGTGACTTTGGTGGTGATAGTTTGGGCCGGTTCCGGTTCGTTTCCTGGTGGTGGTTAGCGGATTTCTCGGCGGCGAGTCGGTAGCTGATTCAGGTGCTTCAGATCTGGTTTGGCACCTCTCGTCTTCACCTTGCAAGGCCTCTGATTTCTGGTCTCTTTCAGATCTGTTAAGATCTGCAGATTTTCTGGTTTTTGTTTCGCTTCCACTGCGTCTGTGGATTTGGCGGCTGCTTCTGTTAGTTATTTTTATTTCTTTGTTGTTTTTTGTTTTTGCTGGTTGTTGTGTTTTGTTGTTGTTAGACCGAGAGGCATCATATTTGGCATTTTGCAGTAGTTTGTTTCGTAAACCCGAAGGGGTCTGGTTGTGTATGATTTAAAAACCCGAAAGGGTCTGGTTTGTTTAACCCGAAAGGGTCTAGTTACGTGACGTATTGGACTCATCCCTCGATCTGAGTTCTTACGCGTTGTATTGCTCGAAAGAGCTTCTATATGCTTGTTGTTTTCAGGGAGCTGGTGGCACTTGGATTTTGTTACCGTGTTGACGGTCGATCCATTCGCCATGTTTACACTCTAGCCGTTCTACACAGATGTTCACTTTTCATATTATTTTTTTGTAACTTGGTTTCGCGCCCGTACGCGGGTTCGCTGGGTTGCGCATGTGATTAGTGAATTTTTGTTAGGATAGATTATAGTTGATCCATTTGGACTGTTTTTTCACATTGTATTCCTCATTTGGTTATTCTTGGGTTAGGTTTAATGTCCCCCAGTCTGTAAAATTGTTGGAGTAAAAAAAAAAATCACGTTATTTTTCTCAAAATGAGTTAATAAAGAGTGACGGTGGGGATCCCCGTGAGCTTAACTCAATTGGTAGTGATATTGCATATTTACATGCAGGGGTCGGGGTTCGAACCCCGGACACCCCACTTCTCCACATTTAAATGTGCGAGCTCTAGCCACTAGACTACTTGACCAAAAAGAAAGAGTGACGTTGGGCAAACAATTTATACATCAGACAACTACTTATCACTGACCAATTATTTAAATTATGTTTTTTATATCTTCTAAATAAAAATAAGAATAATTATAATTTATAATAAAAACCATACATGGGAAAATGTCTATCCCTAAAGAATCATTTAAAATAATAACCCAGACACCGCAAAAAAAATCATTTAAAATAGTGTTTTTTTTATTATTATATGTGACATAAAAAAGAAAACAATTATAATAAATTGATTATATGTTTTACACACTTCATTGTTTTCACATTGTTTATATCTAAACAAGTCACTAAATAATGTCGTCAAAGCGTACAATTCATATATGAGACAATTGTTTATCACTAATAAATTTAATTATTTTTTTAATATCTTCCAGACAAAAATAAGAATAATTATAATATATAATCATAATTTATGATAAAAAAAACCATATATAGGACAAATGTTGTGACTAAATAATTAGTTGAAATTAGTATTTTTTTAATATCATCGACATAAAAAATGAGAACAATTATACTATACTAAGTAAAAATATAATGAGAATAATTATAATAGACTAACTATAATTTTTCACATTTCAATTGTTCATAATTTTATTAGATGAGTCGCTAAAAAGTTGTTGTCACGTACCATTCATACTTAGCATAATGTAAATTATTTATCACTAATCAATTATTTTGGTGAGTTGGTTAGCTCAGCTGATTTTAGTTAAGGGAGAAAAAAACTGATCTAATAACTAATTACTAACATCGAAAGTTTCAAAAACAAAGAAAAAAACTAATCAACAAGTTAAATTTAGTATATATAATTTTTTGAAAGAATTTTTTTATATATTTGAAACCTTTTAAAAAAATAAGAATAATTACAATATACTAATTAGAGTTTATTATAAAAATTATACATAAAACAAATGTTTATAATTATTCAATTAGTTAAATTTAGTATTTTTATATATTCTAAATTAAATTGACAACAAATATAATATATTAAAAATAAGAATAATTATAATATACTAATCAAAATTTATTATAAAAACTATACACAACAAATATTTGTAATTAATCAATTAGTTAAATTTAGTATTATTGTATATTCTAAATTAAATTGAGAATAGGTATAATATATTAATTTGAGTCTAATACAGAGTTAAGAAAATTAGTTGTCATTAAATTCACATGACCATTTTACTTTACTTTTAAATTGGGACACGTAGTGTCCCTTTTTGCACAAATTGCACTACATTTTCAACTATTATGCATTAAGAAAAATAATGTTCCACTTGTATGTTTTATCCAAAGTATTCATTAATCAAATTGAATATTTTAATATTGTTTTACACAAGTCAATATTTGTCAATGATACGCAATGAAATTATGAGATGCAGGGGACATAAGTCGTATACGATGTCAAAACATCAAAAATGTCGAATGTAATGTCCAGACATCGTAACAACACAAATACTTTAACACAATTAACCAATGAACAATAATAAAGTAAAGTGCGGGGAAGGAAGAACACATGATATTTGTTAACCCAGTTCGGTGCAACGTCACCTACATCTGTGGGCTACCAAGCCAGGAAGGAAATCCACTATAATAGTATTGGTTTGAAGCGTGCATAAAAACCTCCGGTCTACTAGATTCGCACCTAATCACTACTCCGTGTAATCTTTATCTAAGACACACTTAGATATGAGACCTCCCTCTCACTTCCTCTCAATCACAATCCCAGTGATCGACTCAACAGTAATAACAGAAATGGAGACACACTCCTAGACAATATAATCCACTCTTACTTACAAGCTTATGAGTGATTCAAAGTTTACAACTCAACTAACAGTTCAGCTCCCAACTCTAGAATCGACGTGATAGAAGAGTGACTCACAAATAACAAGGACATACTAAAATCCTAAAAGACATTTTTGTGAATGACAACTTCAGTGATAAATTAGGTCTTGAGTCTTCCTTTATATAGCCTGAATGCAGAATGAGTTTTTTCTTCACAGGCTAAACAATCAGTAGACCAAATATATAGTCTTCACAATATTCTAGGAGCAAATATATTATTTCCTCAAATGTCATGACATCCATTTTAAGAAACACGGTAATGCATAAACCGACCTCTGCAGCTTCTAGAATCACACGCTTCTTGGACAGCAATCCACGTGAATTATATCTTCAATGATCTCACATTTAAAACAAATCTGCCAAGAATGCGAAACAAGACACGCTGTGATGTCGTACCAACATGTCAAGACATCTTGCTAGAACACTCGTTTTAACAAAATGCGGCCAACTATAGTCTACAAACCTAACAACATTTGTTGATGTCTCATGAACGTGTGGCCATACGTTCACGTACATATATTAAGGCCGAAATCTAAAATTTGCTCAAATTACAAGGATGAAAAAACATAAATAACCACTAAAAAATGTGAAAAGGACAAATTTGCCAATGACCAAAATTGAAATCCAGAAAAGGGAAAATCCATTCTCCAATTCTTCATCTTTAGGGTCCGTTTGTTTTAGATTTTAAAAAAAATAGATTTTTCTTTATATTTTTAAAAATGGATTTTTTTGGAAATTTACTCAAAAATAGTATAAATTATGTCAAACTCATTTGGTATAAGTTAAAAAAGAGATTTTGACATTCAATAACTTTAATATTCATTGTTCGAGATTTTACATAGTAAAAATCACATATTTCGAAAATGATTTTTATGAAAAGCTATTTGAAATAGCTTTTTTTTTTAGACATTTTTTCAAAATTTTAGTATCCAAAAAATTATAACAAAATGATGAAATACCTAGAATGACATTTTAAGATAAGCTATTCAAAGAAATTTTTCTTTTGAAGCTTTCCTTGAAAATTTCTTTGTTAAAAAAGTTATAACAAAAACATATTACACTATAAAAATCTATTTTTAAAAAATCTATAACAAACAAGCCCTTAACCTTGCGACCACCACCACTGGAGAACTTACAAACCCCAAAAACATTTCAATCCAAACAAATAATTTTTTATCCACCTTTATCTTGTTTTGGTTCGGATGTAGTTGATCCATTTTTTTGACTCAACCGCACAGTTTGGTTCAGTTTGCAGTTTTTATTTTACAAACCAAGTCAAACCGAACCAAACCACAACATAATTGAAACACTAATTAAACTTTTATCACCCAACCAACTACTCATAAAAATTGAATGGAAAATTTTATAAAATGACATGTTTTTCCTCTCTTTTTGTTTTTGGTTTATTTTTGGACTAAGACATGTTTTCTCTCTTGTTTAATTTCTCATATGCTTTTGATTTTAAAAATGTATTTATGTTCTTTAATTTAATTCTACTTGCATTTTTGCATATATGTTTATGTTAGATATATCTTTTGTTTAGTATTTTGCATTTCTTATTGAAGAGGGTTTCTTTTTAGTTCATGTTTTTTATTTCGTCGTTGTTGATGAAAACATTGTTGGATTAAAATGAAATTGTAATGTCAGATCAAATTTCAAACATTGTTGGAGAAAAAAGTTGTTTTTAACTTGATTTTAATGTTGGAAACAAAAAATTGTATCGTCTCCCAAAAAACCGAACCAACCCAAACCACGTTAGTTTGAGTTGGTTGGGTTTTTATTTTCATAGGCAACCAAAGTAAAGTGCATACTTTTTTATCTTGCGGTTCATATGACTTTTAACATCAAAATTGAACCAAGCCGCACTCTGAACACCCTTAATATTATTGGTTATAGTGGTTGTGATTCACTTTGATAAAGATTTTCTAACAATTTTTTGGTTATAGCGGTTGTGACACATTTTAATTAATTAAATATACTATTTATTCCAATTTTAAGGAAGTCCGTGAAGGGGTGCTATTTACACCAAAGTAGTTGTCTTGTTCTTTATTCGGAACAACGACCAATTTAGGGGAATTAGATGTGTGCCACTTTGAAACTTCTCGTGGTTGCTCATACTCAACAATATGAGGGGTTACAACCTATGTAAATGGAAAAGTTATTTAAAATATGCTCAGATGAAATCTCATATCCGGTTACTTCGGAACTTGGGGAAGATAAATTACCAATAAAAATTATCCTTTCAGCTACTTTAGGCGAAGTACCAGATCCAAGGATGATGATCCTCCTCCTATTAGGGTACAGCGAACCCTTCTTTTTTCGAGAGAAAACGAGACATGAGAAGACAAGAGTTTAAAGAAACTAGGCAATTAAGATTTAAGGGAATGTCACAAATACCTTATATTCCGATTCTAACCTAGCCGAAGAAGCTGGTGCTTCAGCTGGCCTCTTCTTTAAGGATGCAAGAGTGGTAGGGTATATGATGTAAGCAATTTGAACACCACTAGATATAGTATATCTTATATATGAAGAAGAGGAATTTCATCTTTTTCATCTTCATCCATCATGTTGGACACTTGCACTTTGCCCTAATCGCGATGGACACAACCTCGACTAGCATCAACAGCTGCTCGGCTACGTGTATTGGGTTTGGAAACAACGGGAGAGGCTACCTTGGAAAGTCTAACTTGTTTGTAGGCTTTCTTACCAGTGGTTGCTCTCCGAGAGTAGAGCTTCTCGAACTAAGAAAATAGCTGATCGCGAACTGAATGTCACCCGTTCACGAAGGTGTTGGATTCCCTAGGGCAACCCAAACGAGAAAGATGATCTATGGAATCATGGTCCAAGAGAGTCTATGAGATAACTAGGACGAATGAATCATACCCAAGGGGCACATGATTTACAAGGCCAAACTGTCGGGCCACAATGCAGGGATTTGTTGTTCCTAAAGAGTTAGGTTTCAAGCAACACAGTAGATCATTGGATGTTAAAAATTTCCCCAATTGTCTTGCGCGAGGACTCTATCTGATGGAGAATAGTTGTGGAATGAATATTGGACCATACAGAAATTTTGTTTCAGGAGAATATCGGATCCCAATTGATGGGATTAGTAAGATATTTTACAAAACTATCCTCATTAATCGTATGAGAAAAATAAATTAAAGAATCGAAAGAAGAAAGATTAATAAATAGTTAAAAGTATAATAAGAAAAGTAAAATTAACGATTTATTGATATTGTAAACGACTTATAATTTTGGATAATTTTTTCCAAAAACAAATAATTTGGTATTGAGGGAGTACATAGATGAGTGTTAATCAATCAATTATGCTCGGTTAACGAGCTCCACCAAATAACAAATTAATTAGAATAATTTGAATTTGATTATTGAGTGGAACAATTCTTTATTAAATTTTACTTATATTTTTGCCGGACTTTAGATTTTCACACATCCCTTTCTTGAAAATCAAAAAGTTAACAAAAAAAAAAGTTTCGAAGAATGTTAAGAACATTCTCTTTTCCCTTAAAAAAAACAACATTCTTTTTTAAAAACTTACTCTTTTATTAGTCGAAATTAAACATGAATTGTGGAAGGTTTGAATGATTGTCGAAGGTTTGCGTGTGACTTCCAAGTCGTGTCGTGCCGTGCGTGGTGGTCTCACTGGACTGGAGATCTAACACTTATTAGGTGGTAGCAGTCAGTCAGCCAATGAATTGTCACCAAGTATCACCATTACTGGTCCCATTCTCATACCTTTCTTTCCTTGGTTGGACCACCCACCTTATTTTATTGGCCACTAAACTCTAAACACATATCTTTTGACGTTAATTCATCCAATCAAAGACAATCCCAGTTTGAGTACATCAATTTTATCTTTTTAATTTGAAAATAATTTTAAAATGCAAGCCATGAGTGATGATATTTCAAAATTCAAACGCCAACCGAAGCTCTATATGTACATGTACTTTCATGGTTGTTGAAAATTCTTTCAACTACTAATCAGCATTTTTTTGGGTGAAATTAGAAATCATGTATTAAACCATCCACGATAATATATCAATTGTTGTCATTGAAAAAACTAATGTTGGTAAAATAAAATAACATTAAAAATAAAATAATGATATTTGAAAACCAACATTGTTCAACACAAAAAATAAATATCTGTGTCAATTAACTATTTGGTTCACTTTTCATCCTTTAATTTTCAGAGTTTTGCACACATATACCTAAATTTAACCCCCAAATTAATTTGCATTTTAAGATTTGTCTATAGCGCTGTGGAAATTAAAAAGGTAGGCTGACCTAATGTATATTGACATTTGGACATGATGGGTGTTGTAAATATTAAAAAAGTAGGCTAAATGACCAAATATAATTTGAAATTTGGACATGATTAGGACCACTGATACTACAAAGCACTTCCATCTGTTAGATATATAAACCCTCTATTCTAAGTGGTAGACATAAAGCCATTAACTTATTCAATATCATAAATAAATAAAATTTGAGACAAAACAAACAAACTTTTCATGTACTGTATATGTATGAAATGTCATACCAACATTGGACACATGACCATAATGTTCCATAAATAAAAAGTGTACCCTACAAGGACCCAACAAAATTGTGCAATTCTCTTCTCACCATAGACTGTGTTGGAACGTGCAAGGTTCTCCTTTATATGCACCAAATTTAAACGGCCAATGATGACTCAGGATCATTTTAAGGATTTTGCAACACAAAAATAAACCAGAAAAAATATTAAAAAATAAAATTTAAAAAAAAAAAAAGGAGGAAGTGGAAAAAATATCTCTGAGAAATGCAGAATTTACCTAATTCTGCAGATGGAATATTCTGATCATAGACCCTTTTTCTCCATTCTTAATCTTCATCAACGTAATCATCTTGTTCATAATTTTCATCTGGGTCATTGTTATTTTCATTCTTTTACGTTAAAGTTTATACCTTTTTGTTTTTCTTTTTGTGGAATTTTTGTAGCAAAATTTTGATGTTTTGTTTCATTGCAGAGGCAGAGGAGGTTCCAATAAGCAATATCATAACTTGTGTGCAAATAGGAGTAGCAAAATCGTTGTCATAGTCGTCGTCGTCATCATCATCGTATAATAAAGCAAAACAAAAAGGAAAGAATTAATATTTGATTGTTGCCAAGGTACGATGTAAGATGCTTGTTGCTTGAAGAATTTTGTTTTTCTGTTAGTTTTCCGTGATTGTTGGAAATTTAGTTGTGTTTCTCTCTCTCTCATGCCCCCTGCAAATAATCATTATCTTATTATATTTACTTTTTTTTTTTTTTTCCATTTTAAGTGTTAGTTTTTTATGGCGAAATTTAATAACTTGTTGAGTTTTATGTGATGTTTAATAAATGGATTTTTTCTTCTTCTTGTTTTGGCATGTATACCTTGAATTGATTAGTTTAACTTGATTCTGTTCACATTCTGTAAATCCCAGGTTTTGCTGGAATTTATGTTCATTTATTTTTATTTAATCAACAAGCCAAAAATATTTTCTTATTTTTTGACTTTGGTCAAAATTAAATTGACTTGTTTTGAAGTACAATTTAAGTGATTAGAGCAGAAAACAATCTATACATTGATCTGACTTATTAAAAAAATTGGTGTTTAGTGCTGAAGATTTTTAGAAGATAAAACAATAAACAATGTAAAATCTCAGGCTATTTTTGAAATAAAAGACATGTAATACTTATTATAAATATTAAGATCCAAACATTCATTTATGGTTCAAAACTTCATGTGAAGAGAAAAAGCACTCTCAAGGTAGCAGGGATCATAACAAATTGAAATTATAAAACAAAGTAATATGATAATAATTTTTTGTTTTGTAAGGACACCCTTTCACTTTATAGTTGAGCCATTTTGAGATACAATAGGTCCAATATTGAAGAGAGTATTTCAATGTTTTATATACATATATAACCACTACATAGATTTAAATGATTGACTAAAGGTATCTGAGTTTGTTATACCAAAAACAAAAGGTATCTGAGTTTGGCTTGTTGTGGCTAGTAGTTTAGATATTTTACAAAAGCACAATTTAAGGTGTATAACTTCTAGGTTTCCTTGGTTGATAAGAAAGTTGGGTCGTGCATCCATTGATTAGTTGCGGCAGTTTCACTGATAAAGATTCTTCTGCAAATCAAGAATGCAAGATCAAATACACCCTTCATTGATTCTTATTGTTATTTTGACTAATTGAAATGCTCTATGATCTTTAGTTATAATCATTTATCTGAGTTCTTGCTGATTCTTTTATTTCAATTTTCAAATGTAACAGGGTGACGAAGAAAAAGATGAATCAAGACCGGATGGAATCTTGTCATGATCATCTTAAAATAACAAGATTACCTTATATACCAGAAAAAATAGGTGACTTGGTTTCATTCTCAATAAGAGTTGGCATAATTATCTGCCTTATAGCATCGATATCACTTGCTATCCATTCAACATTCGCTAAACCAGACCAATGGTTTCCATTACCGGAGCATTTACATGTTATACAGAATGTTTCGGTCATTACCATTGACACAATACCTACAAACATCTCACATATTGTATTCGGCATTGCTGGTTCATCGAAAATGTGGCATAGCCGTAGTAACTACAGCAAGCTTTGGTGGAATCCAACTGCTTGCAGAGGTTTTGTCTGGTTTGACAAGAAACCAAAGAATTTGAAGCCGGACGATATGCTAATTCCATATAAAATCTCACAGGGATGGACTAAGTTCAGGTACTTGCACTCTGCGTCCGCAGTTCGGATATCGCGGATAGTTTACGAAAGCTTTAGACTTGGTTTGCCAAATGTTAGGTGGTTTGTAATGGGCGATGATGATACCGTGTTTTTCCCAGAGAATTTAGTTACTGTGTTGGGAAAATATGATCACAATCAATTGTATTATATTGGTGGGAATTCTGAGAGTGTGGAACAAGATGTTATGCATTCTTATGATATGGCTTTTGGTGGTGGTGGCATTGCAATCAGTTATGCATTAGCAGCCAAACTAGTCAATATTATGGATTCTTGTCTTCATAGATACTTTTATTTTTATGGTTCTGATCAAAGAATTTGGGCCTGTGTAAACGAATTAGGAGTATCTCTTACCAGAGAAAGAGGATTCCATCAGGTATACACAAAACATACACATTAATTACACTACACACTTTTCTGTATTCTATGGGAAATTTACTGTTTTATGTTCTCTTTTCTTCCAGCTTGACATTAGAGGGAATCCATATGGTCTTTTAGCCGCGCACCCTCTGGCACCGCTTGTGTCACTCCATCACCTTGATCAATTGAACCCGGTGTTTCCGGACCAAAGTCAAATGTCTTCATTAAAAAAACTCATCAGTGCATACGACCTTGACCCTGCAAGGATAGTGCAGCAAAGTGTTTGTTATGATCATAGGCAAAGATGGTCGATATCTATTTCTTGGGGCTACACAATACAAATTTATTCATCATTGTTGATACCAGCGGATTTGCAGATGCCATTGCAGACGTTTAAAACATGGCGAAGTTGGAGTGATGGTCCTTTCACGTTTAATACTCGACGGATGAACCCTGACGTGTGCCAGCAGCCATCTATATTTTTCCTGGATCAGGTTAGCAAGGTGAGGACTGGAAGTGTCACTACCTATAAGAGATATGTTGACAAGGAAGGAAAGAAGTGCAAGAGAGCAGATGGAGCAGTGCAGAGAATTAAAGTTTCTGCCTTGAAGCTGGATCCAGAATATTGGAAGAATGTACTGCCCTCTCTCCCTCTCTTTCTCTCTCTCTTTCAACCATACAAACACACACACACACAAAGTTCCTTTTTGGACAAACAGCTAAATTAGCACCTATAACATAAGCGCTTATATGTAAGCTATATCTACAAGAAAAAATAAAATATAGTCAATTTGTTTACATACAAGCTATAAACTATTTTGATTAGATATGAAGAGTTTATGGATCTAATCTGAAAACAGCTTATGGACATAACATAAGTTGTTTTCATAAGCTCTCTCAAATAGTCTCACGCGTCTTTATGCTAGTAGATAAACTGAATGAAGTTGATACAAACAGCCACAAAATCAAAACAAAAACATCACTAGATTTTTAAATTCTTATCCATTAAAGCTAATGTACGTGAATAATATTAAAATTCCTATAGCATTTTGAGTTTAAGTATGACTTTTAAATTGATAATTTGATTTGACTGTTTTAAATCAGGTACCACGTAGGCAATGCTGCAACTTTATGGATGGAGGAAGCATAAAGGATGGAAGTGTGCATATCAGAATAAGGAAGTGCAGACCTCAAGAAACAATTACTATTTAGAGATTAGTTGTTTTTGTTGGTCGGTATAGATTACTATAGAAGTTAAGTGAGTCTTGTAGGATTGTACTCTGACATTTTCAGCTATGTACATATATAATTGTCAGAATACTCATATAATCTCAACTTTTAATAAATAAATGTCTTAGGAAGTTTTCCACTTGTGTTTTGAAGTAAACAACAGATAATAGACATTGTATCTCCATGTCTTTGGGATGGAATGTAACACAATTTTGATCACGTAGGGTAGGACATGGAGATACAATGAGAAATCTTAATTTAATGCTAGGATTATAATTATGTGTCTTTGTGGCGATTAATTGAATTAAGAGCTTGGTAAACAGCAAATTTGATAAACTCCCTCCTGTGAAACAATCTAATTGAGTGTTGAAAACAGTAGATGAGAGTCTAAATTTTGTCTTTCTTTCGCAGCACATGCAATGTCAATTAGTGATTTTATAAAGACAATTGCTTTTGTGACATTCAGAAGTTCTTAACAACACAAATAAATTACTAAAATACCCTCAGCAATAGTTAACTACCGTTGGGTTATAACTAGAAACCCAACGGCAGTTAACTGCCGCCGGATTTTTTGGTCTTTTACTTGTGTTCCTAGATCATTTTGAATGTCAGAAAAGCAACATTCTTTTATTAATAGTTATGGTACACCAATAGGGCCAAGCTTTGCTACTATTTCAACATTAAAGTTTAGAAAAAAGATACCTTGATTCTATTCATATCAAACAAAATACTAAATCACAAAGACAAACAAACACATTCAAGAGTTAATGAATGAAATCAACTTGTATTGAAAGATACATTTCTAGGAAAAATAACAGGAAAAAAATGGTTGGTATAAAAGACATTCAATATTTAATACACTTAAAACGTATACTATATTTCTTATATCTATGAACAATAGAGTAATCTAATTGCTTTTTTTTTTTTTTTTTTTTTTTTTTTTTTTTTTTATAAATAAAGAAGGAAGAAAGAGTACTTTTTTTATGGAAAGTTTGAAGGCCTGTTATCAGTTAAGAATGACATTGTCTATTATTTGTTGTTTACCATCCAACTACTACAGGTGAACTAATTTATTTTTGGTATGACAGGTGAACTAATTTTCCGCAAAGGAAATATGCTAGTCCACATAATCCAATCCAATCAGGATAATGCCATAACGCAGAACGACATGCCTAGGCCAATTTTGGCACCAAAACAGGAAAATACAAATATGTATGTAGCTACTGAATATTAAATACATCGCATAGACACAAACATAACAATTAATATACTTAAAAAACAATGCATTAGCGGGTCAGGGTTTATCACAACAATAACAACCAAGCCTTATTCCACTGAGTGGGGTGGACTACATGGATCAAATGACGCCATAGTGTTCTATCATACACCAAATTTGGATCCAACTCATTGACCTCTAAATCCTTTCTAATGGTTTCTCTAATAGTTTTCCTAGGTCTTCCTCTACCTCTTTTAACTTGACTCTCCTCCATTTGATCTACTCTTCTTACCATGGCATCTATGGGTCTTCTCTATACATGCCCAAACCATCTAAGCCTATTTTCTACCAACTTTTCTACTATAGGTGCTACCCCCACTCTCTCTCTAATGGTGTCATTTCTAATCCTATCATGTCTAGTCTTACCACTCATCCAACGCAACATCCTCATCTCTGCTACACTTACTTGATTCTCGTGTTGACTCTTAACCGCCAAACACTCCGTACCATACAACAACGCCGGTCTGACTGCTGTCTGATAGAACTTTCCTTTCAACTTAAGTGGTACTTTCATATCGCACAAAACTCCTGAGGCTCTTCTCCATTTCAACTACCCAGCTTGAATACGATGGCTTACATCTGCTTCTATTTCTCGTCATTTTGTACTAAGGACCCAAGATATTTAAACCGTGTAACTTGAGGTATGATATGATCTCCAACTTTCACCTCCAAGGCAGACCTACTTCTCCTTCTGCTGAAGTTACATTCCATATACTCCGTCTTGCGTCTACTCAAGTGGAAACCATACGCTTCTAAGGCTTGCGCCAGGGTTTATCACACTTGGCAAATATATGAAAGCCAGCAAAATAAGAGCTACTAGTCATACCCCTGCAGTTAGAGAGAATTCAGGTTCTGTACAAAATATTATTGGAAATTTATGGCTAACTATCCCTGATGCAGCATCGTGGATAGAAAGCGAGGCGAATAGTTCCCGCTAGAGAGCTGAAATCTATCTGAAGCTATAACTGTAATACATATTTATGCAAAAAAAGAGTTCAGATTCGAATCAGGAAACTGAAAAATGCTACAATTGTTTTATTTCAATATGAACTCTTTTATATACATATACAGTGTCTCAAATCAGGTAGTACTCTCACGGTTACAACACAATTGACTACTTAACAATAACCTAACAAACCTGATTCAACTAACTTTTAATAACATGAAGCCTCTATGGAAGGCGGGATAAAGCGGAAATGCCAGACAGACAGATGAAAATGTGATTTTTGTTACAACATAATTAACTCCTTGACAACAAACTAACAAACCTGATATAACTAACTCTTAACAATGAGAAGCTTCTATGTAAGGCGGGAAAAAGTGGAAATGACATACAAACATATGGAGATGTGATTTTAGATATTAGACAGACATAAAATCTTCGCCTGAGAATTTCTGTTGTAATACGTCTGCATCTACCATTAGCAAAACAAAATTAACAAGTGAATAGGATTCTTCTGAATAATCAGTATTTTAACTTCAGGGGTCGTGTGTATGAGTATGAACATAAAAACCCATTCAAGTGGAAACAACATTGAATCTCATTAACCAACAATGCCGGCATCTTCAAGGTTGGGGATTTCACTTGAAGGAACTGAAACTTTTTCATCAGGTAACAACCCTCTTACTGATTCACCCTGTTTGTACTGCAAATGTTCAGAATCTTGCTCAGGGAATACCTCAAGTTGCAATGAAGGTGATATGTTATTCACATGAAGCCAAGTTAATTCCCAAAGACTATCACCACCCAATGCACTCCTCTGGGCCAGTATACCTCTCATTTTCATAGCAAGCAACGAGTTTTTAAGCAGGTCAGGCACTGTTTCTTGAAGCTTGTCACTTCTTTTCCCCCTAACCTTCACTTTCATATATTTTTCCATTCTGGTCAGTACACCTAACCATAGCTTGCAGAAGGTAGTTAATTGTGATAAAACTGGGAGTGATTGAAGGAAAACTTTGGACAAGAGCTTCACTGCTAAGATAAGGGTGCCTTCCATATTGCGGTAGTCCTTCTGAGAGTGTCCCTGTGAAATCTCGAGAAGATCATCAAGCACAGTGAAGATCACAAGATCGAAACAGTCCAACCACTTACCGTATGGGAGATAAATGTCATCTGCTCCTGTCAAGCACTTTTGCAAAGATAATAAAGCATGATTTCTAACCTCCTCTCTTTGGTCTAAACACACTTTCCTTAGACCTTGTCCTAGTATCAACCACATGTCTCCAATATCCTTAGACAACTTAGTCATTTGCTCATCCTCCATTGCTTCCTTACCCTCGCTAGTCCACTGGGTCAAGCAATTGACAGACCCTGTCATGAGATCTAGTGCCCGCACAGATCGCTCGGCTTGGCCAACACGAGACTCGGCAAACTGCCTTGCAGTATCTACACAGAGAACATAATTAGCTGGAAGCAAGTGGGCACCATCAGACATAATGAAAAGAAGTGCATCAAACCCAGCCTCAGATGCTTCTATGTGCCTAGCAGTGATGGATAGTAGTGATGTAATTGCACGCCATCCTAACTGGGATCTTATGTGAGAAGCATTTGCCTTCACAAGGCGGCTGACTTCCTGAGTAATCTGTTCACAGTAAGCATCAGCGACCCGCGCATCAAGCTTTAAGACAAGTTGCAACGATCTCAAAAGTTCATCAGCAATGTTTTCCTTGTAGGGGAGCAAACGCTGGCAAATCCGCAGGAGTCCAAAAACAGCCTTCTCTACTAAGGCACAGGGCATTACAGTTGACTGAACGATATTGGATATGTGGTCATATACACCTGGCCAAAGAATCCCTATTCTATCCCTGTTATTCAAAGTGATTGCAATCAGCAACTCCAGGCAGAAAACAGCAGTATCTTCATCCTCCGGTGTGCTGTTAACTTTTTGAGGTCGACCTGCGGCCCAAATAAGTGCCTTTGCAAGCTGTTCAAGAGATTTAGCTTGCAGAAATTTACTCTCTGTAAAAATGCTGTCAATGTGACACTTCTGTATTGTTTGAAGAGTGCGCTGATGAGCAGCAAGCTGTTGTTCGGTAGGTTGTGATCTTGGCTCCTCGGTGTCAAGAGATAAGAGTTGACTAAACCTACCCATCAATCCTGAGGATCTCCTTGGCGTGCCAATAGATTGCATATGAGCTGAAGATAAAGAATTCACAATAGGTTTGCCATGCACAGTTTCAGCAGAAAGCTCCGACTCGTCAGCTGCATCACTGGCAACACGGGCAGGAAGAAGACCTAGCTTGTGCAATCTTAAGATGCAATCAAGAATATTTCTCCAACCTGTGCGTATGTAATCACCATACCTATTTGCAATAGTGAACACTGTTACAGTTGCCATTCTTGCTTTCATGTCATCTCCAAAGGCAAGGACTGGTTCCTCAGCCAATGATGGATTTAAAAGTGTAGTGAACTTACAAAGCGACACTACCAGATCATCAAGAACGTCTTCAAGATGATGGCAAGCAGAAATCTTAGCAATAGCTAAGAATCCGTCCATACATGTTTGGTACACATCTTCATGTTCGGCATGATCGAATACAACAGAGATGGCAGCAATAGTTGGGCCTGACATTATGGCAAACATATCATGATCAAGGTAGGCCTTGGAACCAGATACAATAAAGGGAGCAGTTTTCTTTGACTTATGCATTAAATCGATCCATCGGCTTGGTGTCATTTCAGGAAACCCAACACCTTGTTCAGGGGTTGTGCGGATTTCATTCTTACAAATTGAATGATAAATCTCTGTTAGGAATTCTCGAGGAAGATCACTGCCACCATTTATATGCCTATTATTCCTGATAAAGTCCTCTTCTGTCATCTTCTTTTTAACCTGCACATTGTGCTGGTCTGTATTAAGCATTATCATCGAGTATGATAACACAAGAGCAGCATCCTTGTTAGCTAGGATATGTGGTGACTGTTCATAGTATCTCTCAGAGAAAGCTTCAAGCACCCTATGTATCTTTTGTGACTCTCCAGGCAGTCTGAAAGTCTCCAGAAATAGACGAAGGGCTGTGTCTAAGTTCATATCCTGGAAATCAAATGTTCCGGCAAATTCATGAAGAACCTGAACACAAAATTCATCATGATTTCCAAGAAAATCACCAACAAGATTCTTATCCAACCCAGCAGTGTATCTGAAAAAGCAGGCAACACTTTGGGGATCAAGTTTGTCGGGCAAAAGATGTGTTCCCTGGAGAAACTCCAAACCTTTCTTAGGATCACGATTGAAGTGGTCAGCACCAATCATCAATCTTCTCTTTATGTACTTTCTGCGGCGGGTGAAAGTAACCCAATGATTTGGATCACCATAATTTTCACATTTAACCATCCAGAATGGAATATACTCTTCAAGATTCACTGGAGAGTATTCTGAGTTTGCAGATCCATTGGCTATCCTTTCAGCCATTCCCTGTATAACAGCAATAAGACCATCCAAAGCAAGAATATGCATGGCAGACAATGGACAGTTCACAGGAAATGCACTTCTTGACAACAAATTAGCAAGGTCTTCAAAGACATTGCTGCAAGTTATGTCACTATCAAAGTTAGCATACATATCAACCATAAATGTCTTTTGCCTGCAGAAGTCGACCAGGGCTTCCATGGCTACCTCTTGCTGCTGATATGAAGCCCCATATCTGCTTTGTGCAAGTCTCAAAATGACACAAGTAAAAAATGCTTCTAGTTGTAATTTGAGTTCTGTACGAAGATGGTGATAAAGATTGAGAACAATGCTACACACCATTGAAAGTATAAGTGGACTCATTGACAAACCAAATTGCATCAGATTATGAAAAAGCTCATCCTGAATTAAGCTTAGCAACCGTGGATGACGGTGAATAGAAGGCCCTCCAAGTTCTATAGCCGAATTGATTAAAGTTAAAGCAAAAAGAGGTACATCTTCATCAAATGCTATAGTGTTTGATCTAGGACCCAGTTCCATATTCTCAATAACATTCAGCAAAGAACACAGAAAGTGAAATATTTCCACCATGCAAGGAACACCATATGGTTCAGTCATAAGATGCACGTCATATGATGCACTCTCCTTGCCAGTAAGAGCTATCGCTGTGTTTTCATCCATCATAGTAACTGTCACAACACTTGCAGCATTTGAAGCAAAGTTTGAGGGTATTGGCTGATTATCATATTCAGAACTCATGCTGCCATTCTCCAACTTTCTACTTCCAAAAGCATACTCATTATTTAGGCCTCCTCCAGTCTGCAGGATAAAACAACAAATACAAATATTCATAGAGATATCGTAAATATTAAGTTCCTGACAAACCAAACAGAGACAGATACAGGTCATAAGTATAAGTGGCTGAATGCCCCCTCCAAAAACATTACTATCAGTTTTTCTTATGGAAGATTATACATTATAATACTATAATAATTTTAAAACAATATCCACATTCATAAGTGATTCTCGTTATAAACTAGGTAGGTGATTTCTTCTTGTTGTGTTTTCTACTTTACATATTCATGTGTTTAATGTAAGTTATAATACTATGATAATATAGAAATAATATGAAATATCATTTTAAATATTTCGTTTTCTGATTTTTTTTACAAATCCATTTTTTCTAAATACTTTATTATGTATAATATAATAAAGAGACATAATGTCTGAACATTTAACTATCCAAGTGTCATAATCAATAATTGTCCACAAAGAAGAGCTCTTTCCTAATACCAACTATACAGAGAAAGATGGTAAAGATGGTTAACATACTTTCTTCTTTTTGGAGACTGATTGGTGGACAGAGGGAAAGAGAAGTGTGTCAAGTCCATCTTGGATGTTCAGATAGTCAGCAGGTCAAAAACAATTAGTGGTTTATAAAATCCCAAAAATCCCTGGTATATTTTTATTGCATATTATAAAATGACCGAAATTATAATATAAAGGGTTAATGTTTTTTAATGGCAAAATTTTATTTGTCTATAGAGGGTTATTTGTCTATAATTTATTCTTTTTTTCCCCTATATTCAACAAAAATAGTGCCGTTAGTCTTCATTGGTCAATTATCAGGAACTAAAAGCACACAATTTTGGTATTTTTCAAGTACAATAATAAATACAATTTCTGTGGGGATTAATATCAAAATTTTCAATTCTATACGGACCAAAGATAAATATAACTCCAACTATAATAGGTAGTTGGCTATATTCCGTCAGAAGAACAGACAGCCAAACTTATACCATGCACTAAGTGTTGCATAACATGAGCGAGCAATAATTAATATAAGAGCATCCCTGCCACTCCAGACTTCACCCCTAATTTCCCTTTCTATTATTTTTCTTTAAATCAGCTAAAAGAATAATTATGGAAAAAAGCTTGAAATAAAGGTAACATTATCCTCATACCTCCTGTTTCAAGTTAGAGCTTCCATTAACCAATGCATGGTCTGTGTTGTCAACATCTTGAAGGTGAGAAAAAATACACCTAACAAGTTCATGCATCGTGTACCGTGATATCTGCTGCAATGACTCGCCTTTGTTTCCAGCTTGATGAACTATGCGGAAACAAGTATTCACTATGGTGCAAACATGTTGGTTACTAAGCATTACGGACGCTTTACTTTTCATACACGCAAGGAGAACTTGTAGTATCTTTATTAAAACAACTTCTTCGGAAGAAGTATCAGTGACCTCAAATCTGCAGCTAGTGACAGCATCAACCACCAAGTGAATAGCATCCTCAACATTGACAGTATTATGATCAATGACATCAAGAGTCAAGATCTTGTAAACAGATGATAAAGCAACACCTGTAATTGCTGCACCGGTTTCATCAGACCGAATCACATCAAGAAAAGGCTGTAGATACAAGGTAGGGTTAATAGCTTGCCACTGATGGTGGTTCCATGAAAATATTTGTCTCTTCAATGCCTTAAAAGACTGAATAAGAGTGTGTTCTAGATGATCATCGCCTGACATATAACGACTTCCCCATCTTACATTTCTTCTCATTACAGCCAAAACAGCACCAATCTCTGAATTTATCATGCACGATAAAGTTGTTCTGCTGGGGCAGGCAGCATCACATTCTTCAGGTTCCTCCTCCTCTATTGAATTGATACCCGTTTGCAGCTTTAGACGTCCCATTTTTTCAATATTCTTTGTACGGTAGAGCAAGAATCTGGTAGAGGTTAAAATGCTGAGATTATGAACAAAGATCTTCTATAAAACTTAAAAGAGACAATGAATAGCAAGATTTCCACTAATCTAAGAGTCTAATAACTAGAACTATGTATGGACAAATGCAAACAAATTCTACAAAACAAAGTCGTCCAATCATAATTCACCATCTTGCTACAAGAGAACTATGTAACCACAGTGTAACAATTTTACACCAACATCAAAGCATGAATCATCATTTTGCCACGGAAGTGCAGTGAGATTTTAAGAAGTAATATAGTGTAATTGTTTTGGATTTAAAAAAATCTAGAGATTTCCTTTTAGAGATTTATAAAAAAAAATCTGAAGCTAATCTCCATTTGTTTACTAGCTAAAAAATCTTTTTTTTTTAAATCCGAACCTCCTACTCTTAAGTTCCTTGCTTTTAGAAAAAAGTAGGACCAGCTTTTCATTTTAAGGTTAAAAATGATTTTCTAAATTTTTGTAAACAAACTCTTAAAATGATAAAAGTGAAGTACAAAGCCAGTAAACCTAATACCTATGTTATGAGACACGGCGCAACAGCTTGCTTTAGCGCGCAATTGGTGAAGAATCACCGTGCAAAGTGGAGCTCTGATCTACTTCGACGCAATTATTTGGTGCAAATAAATTTTACAAAGACATTCAATCACAATTCACCATCTTGCTACAATAACTATACATCAACAGTGTAAACCATTTTACTATTACACAAACGTTAAATCATGAATAATCATTTTTACACAATGCATTTCAAAACTAGTTTACTTTATTTGCTACTAAATTCATAACGTATAGTCAAACAATGATTGAACAAGTCAAAAGAGAGTCTTATGTTTGTGAATCGCAGCGATTTAGCGTTCAATTGCGGAATCGCGTTGCCGAGCTCTGATCTGCTACGACGCAAATCAAGCTGGAATCGCACGAGAAAGAAGAAGGGAAGGAAAATCTAGAGAGAGAGAGAGAGAGAGACCTGGACGGAGTTAGTTACAGTTTCCGGCGAACGACGAAGAACTCCGGCTGGTTTTCCGGTGAGATTTTCGGTTTAAACAAACCGTTGAGTTGAGATCAGTGTGACTTCAATCAAACTTGTTTTATGATAGAACATTGCATTTCTTGTTTTTAGGGTTTTAATTGTTAACAGTAAAAAAAAAAAAAATCAAAAAGTAAAGTTGGTGGATTCAGCTTGGGAGATGGGATTATTACTGTACTGAGACAGAAGTTTGTGTTTTTCCTTTTTCTTGCTTTTCATCTATTTTCTTTCCTTTCCTAATTTAGTCAAAAAATTAAATAAAATCCTATCTTTTATTTTTCTTTTGACATTATCTGTTTTATTATTTTTTTCCTCCTATATATGTGGAGACTTGTAATTTTGTCTTTTGACTTGTTATTGTTATTGCTTTTTTTTAAGGAGAGATTTAGTGCATTTCATTTGTAATAATAGGTTTAATAACATTTTAAAATAGCTATTATTTTTGTCGAAATTAAATTAGATTGTGAAAAAATTGTGAAGGACCAAAATAGTTTTTCACCAAATTTTTTTTCTTCTTCTTTCTTTTCCTCATGTGTTGTCATTGTCAATTGCTCATTTCTATTGTAGCTACTAGCATTTCCACAAACATCTCATTATAAGGAACAATGTTATTTGAACATCCAAAACACAACAATTATTTGATAACTTGTATAAAAGTACATAATTTATAACTATTGACGTGACTCAGAGAGATAGAAATAACTAATTAAAAAATAAAATAGTAGTTATACGGTATAAATATATGGTGTTGGAGTTGTCAACGTAACATTTCTCAATATACAATGGTGATATCTACGTGATCATTGTTGTTTTTTAATGAATCTACTTAGTCATTGGGGTAAATTAAATTATTTATTCTTATGTATCTATAAAATAACTTTTACTTTTATTTTTATTTTTATTTTGTTATTGACATACACATACTCAAATAAAAACATATACAAAGACAGAAAAATGTGGAGACTGAGGATCGAGGATTCCACATAAAATATCTTTACAAACAAGTCACTGGACTATAACAACCAGGACGAATTCTATTTTTTGAAGGGGACCTGGACGAATTCTATGTTGCTATATCAATCAATACTTGATAAATATAAAGTTTCTCTAAGCATAAAATAGTGCCTTGAACTTCTAAATGCTAGTCTGTAATCGGAGCAGAACTCAATTGTAAATTATTTATTATACACAATCTTTCATAATCAATTCGGCAAAATTAGTATCTAGAGAAATCAAGTATAGGCATGGTCATGAGTAATAATGAATTGAAAGTAACTATTGAGATATTTTTATAAATGTAATAGTAAATAGAAATTATAACATTTCATTTGTCAAATGTCAAAAGTTGAGATAACTCAAATTTATTACATTTCCCTAATTATTTTATTGAGAAACTCAAATAAGCAAATGTTTGATGAAGATAAGCTGAAAATATGAATGTAAAAGATTGAATGTGCAATAAAAAAGACAAAATTAAACAATTGGTGAGCCTGAGTTGAAGACTTATTACATATAGTGGCTAAAGCAGCAACTTTGAGCCATTTTGAGTTCTGTACAATTTAACATGATAAAACTAAATACTAGATTTGAGGAAAATTTGAAATTAACAGATGAGGGGTGAAGAGAAGATGTGTGTATATTAGAAGCACCCAACAACAATGAAATATAATCGCTCAAGCTATGCCTATGTATATAACATATCTCCAACAAAAAATCTCACTAGTATAGTAACAAGAATACCCCGGGGTTACATATTATATGGCAAAAATGGAATACCAAAATGAAGGCAACTTCACTTCATACTTAACTTGATCAACCAGCTCCCGCCATAATAATAAAGATGTCAAATTCTGAAGAATCAAGGGTGGAATGTCAATGTGGCTAGGTTCTTTGGAACAAAGAAAATGCAGTTCAGTAAGTGTAGGCGATAAAGAAAGAATTAACCAGTACCGGCACCATCTTAGCCAAGTGTTTCATTTGAAGGAACGGAAATTTTGGCATCATTTTCCAAATCTCCAACTGTTTCAATCTGCTTTTGCTGTAACTGTTCTGAATCATGCTCTTGGAAAACCTCAGACTGCAATGAGGGGGCTATATTCTTCATATGCAGCCATGTCAGTTCCCACAAACTACTTTCCCCTAAACCACTGCTCTCCACTAGTATGCCCCCTGATTTCATAACAACCAATGCGTTCTTCAGAAGCTCGGGAACAGGCAATTGAAGCATTTCACTTCTCTTTCCCCTAACTTTTACCTTCATGTATTTTTCTGCATGGCTTAGCACACCCACCCATAGTTTGCAGAAGGCTTCTTCCAGTTGTGATAGTTCTTGGAGTAATTGGAGAAAAACTTTAAATAAGAGCTTCAAGGCAAGAGTAAGTGTTTCTTCTATGTTCCGGTAATCCTTTTGAGAGCGTTCCTGAGAAATATCAAGCAGGTCATCCAGCAAGGTGAAGATCACTTGATCGAAACACTGTAACCACAAATCACCTGGGAGATGAGTCTTGCCAGCTTCTGTCATGCACTTCTGCAAAGATAACAGCGCGTGATTTCTAACCTCCTCTCTTTGGTCCAAGCATACTTTCCTTAGTCCTTGTACTAACCTCAACCACATTTCCCCAATATCTTGCAACATCTTGGCCACTTCCTCTTCTTTCGCTGCTTGCTTTGCATCACTAGTCCACTTTTGCAAACAGTTGAAAGAACCTACCATAAGGTCTAGTGAACCTATGGACCTATCCACCAGTCCTACACGAGACTCGGCAAACTGCCTTGCGGCATCTATGCAGAGAATATAATTAGCAGGGAGCAAGTAATTTCCATCAGACATAATGAATGACAGCGTATCAAATCCAACCTCGGATGCTTCTAAGTGTCTAGCAGTGACGGAAAGTAGCGATGTGATCGTCCGCCATCCTATATGAGATCTAATACGAGATGCATTCGCCTTAACAAGGCGACTGACTTCCTGTGTAATCTGCTCATAATATACATCTGCGACCAGTGCATCAAGCTTCAAGATAAGTTGCAGGGACTTTAAAAGTTCATCGGCCATGTTCTCTTTGTAAGGAAGTAAGCGATGGCAAATCCTTAGAAGTCCAAAAACAGCCTTTTCTACCAGTGCACATGGCATAACGGTTGATTTAACAATATTAGATATGTGCTCATAAACACCCTTCCATATAAGCCCAATCCTGTCCCTGTTATTCAGAGTGATTGCTACCAGCAACTCCAGGCAGAAAACAGAAGTGTCTTCATTCTGAGATTTTCTGCTCCCCTTCTGAGATTGAGCTCCAGCATTGATGAGTGATCTTACCAGCTGCAATAGGGATTCGGCCTGCAAGAATTTACTTTCAGTGAATATGCTGTCGATGTGACACTTTTGAATTGTTTGTACAGCTTGATGATGAGCGGCCAGTTGTTCTTCGGTTGGTATTGCTCTTGGCTCGTCAGTGGCAAGAGATAATAGTTGACTAAACCTGCTCAATAACCCCGAGGATCTCTTTGGAGTACTAATAGATTGAAGATGAGTTGATGAGAAAGAATTTGAATTAAGTTTCCCCCGTCCAGTTTTTGTAGAAGGCTCTGACTCATCAACTGCATCACTGGCCAAATGAGTGGGAAGAAGGCCTAAGTTGTGCAATCTGAAGATACAATCAAGAATATTCCTCCACCCAGTGCGGATGTAATCACCATACCTACTTGCAATAGTGAAAACAGTCTCAGTTACCATTCGTGCTTTTGTGTCATCACCAAAGGCTAGGACAGATTCCTCAACTGATAATGGATCCAAAATGGTGAAGAACTTACAGAGGCAGACAATCAGATCATCAAGAACATTTTCAAGATGATAGTAAGCAGATATCTTTGCAATAGCTAAGAATCCATCTATACATGTTTGGTATACCTCTTCGTTTTCAGCATTATCAAATACCACAGAAATGGCAGCAATTGTTGGGCCTGACAATATGACAAACATATCATAATCTAGGTATGCTCTGGAATCAGATACGATGTATGGAGCAGTTGTTTTTGACTTGTGTATTAGAGAAATCCACCGACTTGGGGTCATTCCAGGAGATCCAAAGCCTGATTCAGGGGTTGTGCGGATTTCATTCTTACAAATTGAATGGTAAATCTCTGACAGGAATTCTCGAGGTAGATTGTTGCCGCCATTTATGTGTCTATTATTCCGGATAAAATCTGCTTCTGTCATCTTCTTTTTGACCTGCACATTGTGCTGATCCGTATTAAGCATTATAATTGAGTATGACAACACAAGAGCAGCATCCTTATTAGCTAGGATATGCGGTGACTGTTCATAATATCTCTCAGAGAAAGCTTCAAGCACCCTATGTATCTTCTGTGATTCTCCAGGCAGCCTAAAAGTCTCCAAAAATATGCGCAGGGCTGTGTCTAAGGTCATATCTTGGAAATCAAACGTTCTAGCAAATTCACGAAGAACCTGAACACAGAATTCATCATGATTTCCTAAGAAATCACCAATGACATTCTTATCCAATCCAGCGGTGAATCTGAAAAAGCAGGCAACACTTTGGGGATCACGTTTGTCGGGCAAAAGACGTGCTCCTTGGAGAAACTCAAGGCCTTTCTTAGCATCATGATTGAAGTGATCAGCTCCAATCATCAATCTTCGCTTGAAGTACTTTCTTCGGCGGACAAAAGGAACCCAATCATTTGGATCACCAAAATTTTCACACTGCTCCAGCCAGAATGGTATGTACTCTTCAAAATTCACAGGAGAATGTTCTGAATTGACAAATCCATTACCTATCCTATCGGCCATTCCCTGCATTACAGCAATAAGACCATCCAAAGCAAGAATATGCATGGAAGATAATGGATTATTTACCGGAAAAGCACTTTTGGACAGCAAATTAGCAATATCTTCAAAGACATTACTGCAAGAAATGTCACAATCAAAGTTAACATACATCTCCACCATGAATGACTTTTGCCTGCACAAATCAACAAGTGCCTCCATCAAAACCTCCTGTTGCTGATATGAAGCCCCATATTTGCTTTGTGCAAGCCTCAAAATCACACAAGAAAAAAATGCTTCTAGCTGTAATTTGAGTTCTGTACGAAGATGGTGGTACAAATTGAGAACAATGCTACACACCAAAGAAAGTACAAGGGGACTCATTGACAAACCAAATTGCATAAGAATATGGAATACTTCATCTTGAATCAAACTCAGTAATCTAGGGTGATGACGAAAAGAAGGCCCTCCCAACTCAATGGCTGAATTAATCAAAGTTAAGGCAAAAAGAGGCACATCTTCATCAAATGTTAGTGTGTTTGATCTAGGATTCATTCCCATATGCTCAACAACATTCAACAAAGAACACAAGAAGTGGAATATCTCCACCATACAAGGAACTCCGTATGGTTCAGTCATGAGCTGCAATTCTCGTAGATCACTCTCCTTATCACTGCTAGCAGTAGTTGTGTTTTCAGGCATTACAGTTACTGTACCAACATATGCAGTACTGGAAGCAAGCCCCGTGGACGATGGTGGGCCATCATATGCAGAGTTCAGGCTCCCATTTTCAAATTTCCTGCTTTCCGAAGCATGCTCGTTATTTAGCTCACAGGTCTGCAGAAAAAAATGTGCATATAAATGAGGGGAAAGAAGGAAGGGAGGTTTAAGTTCATTATTTAATTATAAGCTGTATTTTAGACTAAAGAGCCAGGTATATAATAAGCTATTCAAACACTACATTTATTTAAGTCTTCAAGATAAGCAGCATACAATTTGTTGAGAATAATATATTAATGGAAATTGAAATTTGCATATAAAATAGGCTTAATTACTGATGTGGTCCCTTAAGTTATTTGTTGGTTACATTTTAGTCCCATAAGTTATTAACGTTACAATTTGGTCCCTTCAAGTCATCTTTCATCAACCAAATAAATCACCACCGTCAAAACCGTTAACCCAATGTCTAAGGTGGATACACATTGCAAGTTGTCACATCACCGTTCACATTTTGCCTATTTAACGTTTTTGCAAAAGACTGACGGTGAGGATTTATTTGGCTAACAGATACTAACTTAAGAGACCAAATTGTAACGTTAATAACTTATGGGACCAAAATGTAACCAACAAATAACTTAAGGGACCAAATCATTAATTAAGCCTATAAAATAATAGATAGTAATATAGTAGAGAGTAAAAACTAAGGAAACTTTCGCCTTCAACAAATTTCACATTTTGTAAGCCAGGAATAAC
>Ga0315915_1001494_pt1 | contig 28399 bp, 14 predicted proteins | sample MpolbnodulesMG_FD_207738 | JGI IMG/M metagenome (GOLD analysis project Ga0315915, IMG submission 207738) | Medicago polymorpha root nodule microbial communities from Los Angeles, California, United States - branched nodules | ecosystem: Host-associated > Plants > Roots > Nodule | place: USA... | reverse complement strand
AAATTCAAAAGAAAATTTAGCTTTCCAACAAATTTTGATCTTATATTTCTTGCAATTGCTTTCTGTAAGTTTGTGTTTTACAGCTAATGTTTTAATAACCTGTTAATCATAACTTGATGGAAAGTTAATTTACTCTTCCTCTGACAATTACAGTGGTTCTAATAAAAGAGATGATCTTAATGTTAATTAAATTAAAAAACCACAGTAAAAATTCAATGATTACTATAACTAAACAATACAAAATGAGGTCATAAAAAATAATGTAAAATGACATTATCAGGTGCCATAACACAATGACTTATTCAGTTAAATCTCTATTTGTGGCCTTTTCTCTCTTTCTAATAGTTGTTTTTCTTTCATCTACCCATTACTAGTGCTTTAGTAGTAATGATCCACCAACTTGGTGGAAGTTTTGAATTCAACAGACATTGTTAATTTTGTTAGCATTATTTTATAATAAATTCAAGTACGTAATCATGTTCCTACTTTATCATTTTATTCTTAACTTTTTAAACCTCAACCCCATCATGGCTGCTATATGGCATGCCATAGCACTAAAGTTATATACAATATTTATTTCCTTTCTAGGGTTATTACAAGCAAGGTAGAGCTTCTTTATGAATGCTAAATCCTAATGAGTTCATGATTTTTTTTCTTCTTTCCTGTTATACAATATGTGCATAAATTTACACAAAATAAGGCATGTTTGAACACTAATTGCCAGCAAATCACAATAAATCATATATACGGATTTAAAATAGTTATGATCAAAATGAAACATTTTTAAGGATTTGACGAATATGACTGATTGACGATGTTAAAATATTTACTCTGTATGTATTCACACACACACACGAAACAACACACTTTATATTTGACCCCTCAAAATGTCCAGCCAAAAGATCCTAAGCAGCTGATGGAAGGCCAATAGTGTTATGTTGAAGATAGTGAAGAGATATTCTACGACCAACCATGCTAAAAGCCTATAGTAGACAATACAAACAAATTAGTGCAGTTGAGTATTAATATGATCAATAGTGGACCAAAAATAAAGGGCACCTAACAAAGTCTTTAAAGGAAGGTTCATGTCTCGATAAAGTGAAAGGAAATAGAGGGGAAAATACTTGAAACTTTGTTTACTTGCCATGTTTCTGAAACTTTGTTTACTTACCATGTTTCTGAATATGTTTAATTGTTCTTTCCACGAAGCAAGCACCATCAGATGCCCATAAATTTCTTCAATCAATTCTGACAGGGAGACAAGAACAATATAAGGGCATGTTACTGATATTTTTAGAGTCATAAATACAAATCTTTTTATACTTTCTTTGATTAACATAATTACCTACAATAAACTCAAAATACGAAACTTATCCTATGAGATTTCTCAAGATAGTATTAATGTCAGAAATTTAAGCAAGGTTGCATTAATGTCAGAAATTTTCCCAGCCTAACAAAAACCATGCTCCCCAATTTAAGAGACTGAGGAAAAGGAATCAATACGGGGTAGGAGGCATGTCTGCTTCAGAAGATGATTTAACCGGTACAAGTAGCAAGGTATACATAATTCAAAGTGTGGGAACCCCTAATGGCAACTCATACAAAGCTAGCATGAAAAAGGTCAGTCGCTTATAGTAAGAGTGGCAATAGGAGTGATTTGCTTTACTTAAAGGAAGAATTAGCAGATTGGTGATAAAAAAGTGGGCATCAACCTTTTCCCTTTGAGAACAATCTGCAACAGACTTGAAATCAATTTCAATGGTGAGATGGTATTAGCATTCTTGGCCCCCTAAGCTAAAGTTTTATGTCAGAATCTCATGTATCTTAGTTTACCTCTCGTCAGGCTCTAGACACCATGTTGAGAAGGAAAAGATATAAAAGACATGTTACGGATTCGGGTGTCTAAGTTACATACAAGAGAAGAACATTATATATAAGAAGAGTCATAAATACCTAGAATTAAAATTACCATAATCACATAGAATGATCACCCTATTTAGTGCATGTATAAATGCACGCTTGTGAAAGGCTAATGTGAATTTAAATTAAAAACTTGATTTTGATCATTAAATGACATGCTTGGGTGTTCCAATAGATTTGTTTGTCTCCAAACCTCAGTTTTACTGTAAGTGATAAAAATTAGCATGTATGATAGGTTGCAAGGTTTATATTTTTACATAAAACTTCCTTTTAGAGTAAAAACATCTGACAAAATCACTTTACTTCAACAATCAAACTCATTAATTAAATCAATTTCATAAACTCAACTAAATTCAAAATCATATTTGACAACACTCACTCAAACACATTTGTATTATTTCAAATACATCATGAAGAAAAGTGTACCGGCACAATTAGCACAGCAACTATTGGTATATTTGATCGGATTGCAAACATTGTAGTGTTTGAATCTGAAGTCTATATCTAAGTTAAGCGTACATATTTATCCTTTTCATGATGATGAAACAATTTTAGAAAAGTCTTTTGAAGTTCATAGAGGGAATGGAAGGGGTGTGGCAATGACCATATATAATTAGTTGCATAATACAATGCACGGATTTCTATAAAAAATAAAAAAAAACTCTACTTTTTAAATCTTGACGGTACGATTTATATGATCATTGTGTTGCTATAGTTGGTATTGAAAAAAAAAGGACGCAACAGATTATCTATTGCATAGATAAAACACTTACTCATTTATGGTCATGTCCATGACTTGCTAATTTCTACAATCTCTGAATGTCAGTTACTTTTAGCTTCAGCTTCATGATTCCAGCTTGAACTAATATTTCTCCTTTTGGTGAGTCCACTTTTAAAACTGACACTTTTTTCCCAAGGGAAGAGACGTATACTGTATCACCAACCTTAGGGACTGCGGACCTATCTGCAAGATTAACAGGTGAATGAGAACTGCATACATATTCTCACGGTTTAATTCCTAAATATAAAACAAGAGCACAGCCATCATGTGAAAAGTAATTAGGGCTGCACACTTAATTTTATGCACAAAATAAAACATGGAAGCATGTTATTATATCATAATAATAGTTAACAACTATCTACAAACAGTACAATTTTTTTTAAACAGATTTCCAATCACATGTCACTGTTGTTTCTTGCCATAATATTATTTTATAAAATATTTGCACAAATATTTACATGGTGAGATATAATTTAATGTCTATTTATACGTATCAATAAATGGCAATTAAATTCTAAAAACAATTTAACTTTTCATTATTTTCTTCTTGTGTAATGTATCTGGCAGTATACTCTAGTTTCCTGTTATTTTCTCGTTCATTATCTTGCATTATACCTGTTGATGATTTGTCAATTTTTTTAACACCAGGTGGACTTTTATTTGTACTAGTAGGTTCTTTATTATCTGCTGCAGTATGGAGGTTGTTTGTTGTTGATACACGAGAGCTCTTAATGGCTTTGCCGTGCTGTAAGGTTTTCTTAGCTGATGCATCAAGCTCCCTGACCTTCTTGTGAAGAATGGATCTTGACATTGCTGCAGCCTCGGATACATCTCTCAGTTTTTTGAGTCTTAGACTTGTACTATGTTCAGCGATCTTCCTTCTGGTTTTCAATAGACTATCGTGAAGTCCTCTGGATTGCCTACAATTACAAACATAAAAAACTCAACTAAAAATTTACAAATATTCCATAAAGTATGGTACAATTTGTAAACAATTATATGCAAGCAAGCAATGATTATTAACAGCCAATAAAAAGGAGAACTGTAGTATCTGAATCCGTTTAACATGATCGTGTTTCAGAATGAAATTTTGTTTTAAGGAATGGATTTCACTAGATTAATTAGGACATACAATTTTGTGTTACCGATCATTATTTGGTCACAATATATATCTATGGCTCAATGCTCTTATAAATGAACCCTCCCAAATTAAAAATGCTATTCACTGCATAGAAAGGAAGAGTCCAAAACATTTAGCAAGGTGTAGTCTTGTTGCAGGCATTGGACATTCATACAAAAATAACAACAACAAAAAATACCAATTATCAAGAATAAAAAAAATAAAATAAAGATGCAGATATGATTGCATGATCCAGTTTTACTTGAATGCAACAGCAATTGAATGAGCTTATCACATCTCTGTTAAATACAGGAGTGTCTTTGTCATCATCAAGTAATGGCACCACTTCAAATTTTACAGAAATGCACAGATATGGGGGATGAGTAATTCGATAAATTTAATTTAAAAAAAATCAGAGACTCTCACATCAGATAATGATCTGCTTCAGTTAATAGCCGTTGGTAATCTTGTTTTAACTTCTCCATATCAGTAATTACCTGCATTGAAAGTAAACAACGTCAAAGGATGCTGAAAAAATCGTGATGTATTGAAATGTATATTTAAGAAGTTATAGTACACAACAGTTAACAAGTAATAAACACAATTATGATATATTAAAAATACCTCATCAATCTCCGCGCTAGAAGAACCATATAACTTCCGAGCAGCATCTATAACAACGGAGGGCAGTCCAAGCCTCTCGGCTATATTGATAGCATTTGAGCGCCCTACAATGAAAATCTCATGACTTACGTCCATTATGCAGTATGTATTATATTTGATTCTCAATCAAGTTATGCTATCAATCTGCGATAGGCACCATGCAAACAAAGGTAGTGATAGTTGCAGCAGCCATTAATAGTATTTGGGCTATTTGGGCATTGTAAAAATGGATCAGATTCGACAACGAAAAACAGTGTGGTCATTGTTTCGGTTCTATGTGGGAATTTGATTGGTACCCTCCTTTTAGCATTGGATTAAAAGCAACGTTGATGGTGTTGCGAGAGGCTCTCCTAGCTTTGTTGTCTGTGATGGTATTTTCAGAGAGTTGGGTGTGGCAACCCTAGGTTGTTTTGAGGTTAATCTTGGCATTGCTTTTGCCCTTCATGATAAGCTTATTGCTGCTATAACTTCTATTCAATTGGCTTACAAAAATAGTTGGAACAAGCTCTCTTTGGAGTGTGATTCTCAATTAGTTATCTTGCCTTTCAACTCTTTTAGAATCATTCCTCGGCAATTATAAATAGAAGTAAGGATTATACATAGAAAAAGAAAGTGAATGTTATATTCTCTCATTTTTTGGGAGGGCAATGATTATGCAGATAAGCTTACCACCCATGGCCTTCTGATTTCAATTTTCTTTGGTAGAATACTATTCCTTCATTCATTACTTACAATTTTTATAGGAACAGAGTAGGTTTACCTAATTATAGGTTCAAATAATGCTTCTACAAGGGCTTTGGTCTATGTCCCACCTTGTCTTTCTTTTGTATTCTTTCTTATTTTTCTTTATTAATAATAATAATCATTGGTATTCTGAAAATGATTGGTGCTAGCTTAGGTGCCAGCCTCGGTGAGATCTCAGCTATCAGTGATGCCTTTGCAAACCAATCTTTGCTTAAGAGAAGGATGAACACATCGGCAAATACAGGGGGGGACAGTCAAAAAAACAGCATAGCGAAAATATAAAATTTAAAAGCAAGAAAAAGCATATCAAAAATATTGTGATGATTACTATATTCATGAGTTAGAGTGCTCACCAGGTATGCCCCATAGAACCTTGTAAGTTGGCTTCAAATTCACTTCGTCAAACTCCATACATGCGTTTTCAAAGGCCTCATTACTGCTCATGAAATGAAACCCATGTAAGCAAAACTTGAGGCAACAGAAAACAAAACATATCCATGTAATGATTTAAAAGAAAATAACGAAAGAAAAGATACACAGAACACAAATATCAAAGCAATGGATTTAATTATGATCCGTTGCTATTGTAAAGTTTTTTACAGTGAACTACCTGTTATAAAAAGAAAAAAACCTCTATTACAAGTTAAATTTCTTTGTTAATTTAATGACATTTTTTCTTATTTGTTGATATAGCATAAAAGGTTCTGCAGCAACAACAGATCATGTGTAAACTACAAAAAATAATAATGTACAAAACTTTCTTTGAGTGGCTATCAGAGTAAAGTATAATTTAGAAGTGGGAGGTGCCATTATGGGCACCATAAAGACACAACAAGACACGTCGACACTATTAATATTTTAAGAAATTAATTCATTGAATGTAATAACATGTGATGGTGATGTCTCCGGACATCAAACACGCCTTCGATCAAAAGTGTCGGTGCAACAGCTGTGTCTATTGCTATAGCGACTCTAACAGATGCATTCAAAATCATGCTCCCCTTTATGAAAAATAACCGTGTCCTTTATAAGGTAGTAAAACAAATTTGGCTACAAAATTTTTTGTTTTTGATAATTTTCCTTCCACTTCTTTTCTACTGTTTACCCTTTTTCTTTTACAAGTGCAGATATTGTCAGTTAAAAGATACGCCAAATCATTGTTTTCCTTTAATGTGTTTTTGTCTTCATCATCTGTATTGACTACCTGTATTTCAGGGTTTTCAGTTCACCGTGATGAGTCGTTGCTATAGTCAATAAACAACCGTCATGAGCAAGAGATTCCAATAATGACATTCCTAGTGCTGCTCCTTCAAGGGGGTTTGTTCCTGCTCCAACCTAACAATTGCAAACATTTCTCTATCCGTCATACACTTGCATGAAATTACATATTTGAACAGTTAAATAAACTCACACAATACATGCCTCATCTAGTAGCACCAGTGACTGCCTTGTTGATTGTAATTTAATATTCTGCAAGACAAATTAAACGCAAAAAACACTTATGTAGTTGAGACGTAATAAAAGAAAATTATGTGTTGCTCGTGAGTGTAAACTGTAACAATCAGGAATTAAAATACTAATCAAGCTCAACTGACATGTTTATAAGTCACTCAATTTCACTGGAGCACTATAATGTCTTAATTTATAAAATATTGATCCAGTCAAAAAAAGTATGAAATATTGAGAAATACAAAAAAAAAAATTAAGAAAGGAAGGTGCCTTCAGCATTAAGTTCTATTGCACACAATGACAACAAATTTCCTTACACTGATCTGTTTCAAGTGGCCAGAGAATGTAGACAGCGACTGTGATAAGGACTGCTCATCACCAATGTCAGCAAAAACAGAATCAAACCAAGGAATTTGCACAGATTCAGAAGCAAGAACATAGAGACCTGCATCATGACAGGTTCAGAGCATAAATATCCTATGAGTATTTAAACACAAGTAAGCAGGAAAAATATATGCTGTATATGTTTGGCCACGTAGAATTTTCATGAATGACAATGGTGGATTAGAAGAATGAAGATTTTATCATAATTAAAAGGTTAGTATTTCAGAGAATTTTTGCTAGACCTAACTCAACATCAAAAGCCAGCTCATGGGGAAAGGATTATCCAAATCTTATAGAGGCTATTTTGTTCATATCTCTGGTCAATGTGGGATTTAAACAAACCCTCCCATGCTCAACACAGTGAAGGCATCCCGAGGTGATCACAATGAAGGTCACATGGGTTTCCAACACACACCACCCACACTCAGGACTGGACAGGTAGAGCGTGGATAAATGCATGTGGCCCAATAACAGAACTAGAAAGGCTCTGATACCATCTAACTATTGTGCTAGGCTTAACTCCACCCCAAAAACTAAATCAAGTGGTGATGTTGTCCATAACTTATAAGAATCAATGTTATTAATCTCGGAATAGTGACACAGCGTGCCCGATCCTAAAATTGGGATCGCTGTAAGAGGATAGCTGGATAGCCGTTATTGCAAGAGGAGGAGAAGGAAGAGAGGCAAGAAAAAGTTAAAAAAAAAAGGGAAGAAGAGGTGAGGTCAGAAGTACTTTAATCTTTTAATAATAATTAAAAGGGAGGTGTGGGTAGAAAAAAAAAAGAAGGTAAGGTTCACCATTGAGCTTATTAAAAGCGCAATACAGTAGACCCTAAATTTAAAAGGTTCCCTGCCTATTAAAACAGAACAGCTGCCACATTAAAATTTGTTTTTCCTCCTTCCTCATTTCATCTTCTTGCTCTTTCCTTCTATTTACCCCCTGCTGGTGATTCGCTAAAGTTATGGCCAGAAAACTGTCATGGCCGAAAACTTCTAGTTCACGGCTGGGAAACACCAAGTCGTGGACTGGAAACACCAGATGATGCCTGGAGTTGATGGGTTCATACGATAAGGCTCTCGTTCTGGCCGCAATTCCAGAACAAAACGCAGCAGCAAATGCCGCTCTCAACACTTTTGCATTTAGCGCTGCAGCAATGTCTTCTGCCGCACTGCGAATTCACCACACACGCAACATGATTAACAGATTAGAACTACTTTGATCATCTCTCTAGTCGATGTGGTCTCAAAACACCCTTTCATGTCCATCATAATGAAAGTGCTAAAGAATGCAATGAAGGAAGCCCAAGGTGGTTGCGACGAAGACAACAAATATTTCTAACACCCCTCACACCTGTGACTGAGAGCATGGATCAGTTTAATGAAAAGATATTCAATTCATATCTCAAGTCAGAAAGGTTAAATATCAAGAGGCTCATCATGATAATAAATCAAACAAAATGAACTTTAACTTGATAGAATACAGCAATAATTCTATTTATTAGCATGTAATAAAGGTAGACATTCAGAGAGAGAGGAAACATTGAACACCTGATTTTGCCATCATAGCAGCCAATCCTACAGTCTTCAAACATATCGTTTTACCGCCAGTATTAGGGCCAGTTATAACTATAACACGAGTTTTATAAGATACCAAAAAGTCAACCGGTACTGGCTGTGGTTGGGCTTTGTCCAGTGCAGCAACCTGGCAACCAGAAGTGCTTTATTATGAGTCTAAATTAAAGTCTCTAAAACGATACTCAGATGAATGATAAGCACTAGACAGTCTTAAAGTCACTGATAATATCAAATATCTAAAACGTAAGAACATTTTCCGATATTCACTGGTTTCAGTGGAAGATCCCTAACACTCCACCTAACCCCTAAAGTTAAGTTTCTCCTCTTGATTATATATATATATTCATCTCATTCAGTTATTTCCTGATGTTTTCAGAAGTGAATAATAAAGAGAGAGAAAAGAGGAAAACAAGGAAGGGAATAGAGAAGAAACAGTAGGCTTGTGTTATTTGTGACTTAACTGAAGTAGCAATATTGACATCCTCTTTAACCTTCTTTAAATTTGCCCTATGGCTCTGGAGCAATAAAGGATGATAAGCTTTTGGAAGATACAATATCCATTCCTTATTGTCGGGTAACGGTCCATTCAAAGTGTCATTCCTTGTTAAGAAGGATTCAGCAGTAGAAGAGCTGTTCCTATCGGGAAGAAATATATTGGGATTTGAAGCTCCAAATGAAAGACCATAGGTAGCACGGCCATTAATCTGCATAATATGAAAAACATTATTATCGTTCGCACATAAAGCATGTGTTTATAATTTTTTTCAAAAATAGAAACTGCCAACAGGGTTACCTTCAAAAGCATGCGCAGAAAATTTTAATTTTATATTGCCATGACTAAATGTGGTTTAGTATGTTCTAATCAACCCCGATCAAATTTTAATTTTTACGAGCTAAAGCCTACAGGCTGATTTGACTGAATTACAACAAAAAGAAATTTCTCTTACAGTAATGACACGAGATAACTTGATATATAAATGAGATTTGATACATGAAATGAAAACAAAAGTGTAGAACAACTTCACAAAACAGTCAACCGAAGCAGCTGTAAAAAATACCACCCATCACAACTCTCAAGGAGATGATGTACATTAAAAAGATATCCAATAAACTTGAAGAGAAAACCTCACATGTGAACAAGTACATAAGAGGTAAAACAGAGAAAGGAAACAAGACATTGATGAACCACTTCTCTAAAACAAAAAAAAACATTACAACGTATTTACCACATCTAGTTGAACCAAACTGTCAAGTATCTTTTCAATATCATCAACGTCCAGCTGAATCTGCACACAAATTATGAAATAACATAAGAGAAAGAGAATAAGAAAACACAGAAAGAATGATGTTGGAAGACCTTGTGTAGTCGATTAGCTATTTTAGGAAAAGTTCTAACTTTTATGACAGATACAAACTATATCCCTAGAATTAGGCTCATTTTAGTGTACTCTTTAGTCAGATAGGACATCCCGCAAATCATAGCTAAGCTCAATCATTGATGTATTATTCAGTATAAAGTATTATTTTGTTAATTCAAAGACAAAATGTCAGATTATGCCTTTTAAGTTGTAACCTTTCTGGTTAATGCCAAGAGCACATCTGCCTCAGCCTTTGCTACCAAACTTCTTGCTCGCTGCAACTCATCATTTAAGGGAACAGCAGAAAGTGGCTCGATAGTACTTCCAACTCCTGAACTACTACCAAAAAAATTACTATATATATAAGCGATGGAAGTTTATGCCATCAATGAATAATCAAAGCTATGTTGAGAAATTTTATAAACCTGGACAACAATAGACCCTTAAAACTTGTTTTCTGTCCAGAATCAGTTCTTATGCACCACCTGCCATCAATGTTATTCACTTCCTGTTTGAATTCTAACAAAATCAATAAGGAAAGAAAGAAATGTCCGGGGGAAAATGCATGTACAGTAAAGTGTATCTTACAAGAATTGATGTTTCACTCCTTTCACTTCTGATTAAGCTTTCAATTAATTGTTGTACCTAAACAAAGAAAACAAATAAACCAAAATAATAAGTATAAAACAAACTCTGTTAGAGATCTAATATAAAATCATTCATGTGATTTTGCCTAAAAGCCTAACGTTTTGGGATGACATGTCATATGACCAAGTTGTCTTACTTCTTAAAGGTTGATCCTTGCCACCCCTACTAATAAGAAGTTGAGTTTCAGCAAAAGATTAGGTAGTCATTGTATTGTCCATGTTATAAGATTCACGCCCAAAGGGTTCTTGCCTGAGGAGACGTGTTATATATTGTAAAACCACTCATTTGTCTTCATCTAAAAGGTTAAGCTTTTTTGATAGTTGGTTCATGTGAAACTCAAAAATTGAAATTACAACTTTAACCAGTGTGTCTGATCATCACTATGTATCTCCAGAAACCACGTTACAATTATGGTAAAGTAAACAGTAGTTACCTTTCTCTCAAGCACTTGTACTTGTTGACGTGACTTTCTAAGCTCCGAACTCTATAACAAGGATGTAAGTTTTAGTTATACAGTTGTTTGCAATAAGAGAAGCAATTGACAGTAAGCTAGATGTATGGCAGATTGGCAGTAACATAGGATAGATGCATCTTTGAAGATTTTTCTCATAGCAAATACTATGCAATGAGGAAAATTAAAAAGAACCAAGATGCAACAAATGCCATGCCATGCCAACTCAAATCAAAGAAAACCAACAGGTAATAGCTGTCACAATGTAGGATTAGAAAAAGGAAACTAGTAAGAGATATGGAACAAACCGCAGAGTCCTTGATAGAGCCATCTTCATCAATAACTTGTTCTATCTCTTTAACTAAAGATCGATTGATGACAAGATCCATTATCTGCAATATGTTTACAAGGAGAAAAAAGTATCAGACATGGAGAAAATTAGGGTTGGTTTGTCTTTTTCTAATTTTGGTTTTCAACAGGTATCTTCTATTGGAGGCAATCCTATTTGAGGCACAGTTGAACACTAAGGGTGTGTTTGGATAGAGGGTTTAGGAGAAATAGGGAGGGGAGGGTTAACTTGTCATTTTTAAATTACGGACACTATAAAATATTTTTTAAAAAGTTAACATATTAACATAATAAACGATCATATAATACTTCAATAACACTTAATTTATTGTAGACAAATATTTTATATAGTCCGTAATTTAAAAAAGAAAAGTAAACCCTCCCCTCCCTTCCCCTCCTAAACCCTCAATCCAAACACACCCTAAATGTGAGTACCTCTCCCAACGGGGATCTGAACCGTGGTTCACCATGATATGGATGTCCGGTTTGGCTTTAGCAAACAACTTTGACCAATAGTTAACAAAAAATTTACTTTTTTCCACTCTATGTCTTACTGTCTAGAATTTATACAAAAATGGTGTTCTATTCAAGATTTAAAATTGCACTCATGCCACGAATCGTATTGCTGATAAGTGCAATCAAATGTGGTCTCAATTGTAGACATGAAGACATCACTACTCTTGATATCACAGCCCAGATTGTGGTTGCAGGACTTTCTTAAACCCTAGTTTAATATAAGAAACTATTAAATGTTTGAAAACTTAAAAAAAAAAAAAAAAAACCTCTTTACAACTACCACTGAACACAATTGAAATGGAAGTACTAATCATATGATATGTATTCAAAATCTCATTACATAATTACCACTTCTGTAAGAGGCATGAAACGACTATACCAATCTTTGTCTTGCTTAATTGTAGCTTTTAAATCACCCTGCAAAGTGTCAGCACTCTGAAGAAGAGCCAAAACAGCATTTGCCTCATTGCCAGTTACTGGTATGGTTCTCCGTGCACTTTGAATTGCAGTTTGCACCTACAGAAACCATAAATCAACAACTTGGCATCAAAGCTAACAGGAACATTATCTGATATCATAAAAAAGAACCAATTTTTATGAACTGGTTACCAACCATTATAGCATCAATATGACCAAAGTGCAACCTGCAAGAGCCATGTTTGTGCATTTCAACTGCGGCATTAGTTTCTTGGAGAAGTTTGAGACTTTCTTGGTAAGTTTGATTCTGGGACCATAGTTGATCCTGTTTCATGAATATAAAATTATAAATCAAAAAAATAAAATATAGATATGAAAACAAGTATGATTTTAGAGAAAGAGGGACCTTGAGGGCATGACGACCCAAGGAAGTGGTAGCAAAGGAAGAGACCAAATCGGAGAGTTTGTCCCATTCGAGAACTCTGAGGCTGTCATGATGAATGGAAGCTGCTACCAACACGGTTTGTCTCTGTTTCTGTTTCTGTTTCAATAATAGTTTGTTAATGGGGAAAGAGAATATGATTGTATTGCAATTGCAAGATGATAACATTTTTTTTATTTTATTGCTGCTTCTGAAAATTATGGTTATGGTGGTTAATAATATATCAGCAGAAAGTGAGTGGTGACTGGAGAGTGGAGGGAGAGTAAACATCCAGATGATTTATAAGAAATAACAAAATTATATAAGTGGAAGAATTCTTCAAATTTTCCAACCGATTTAAGATTAAATCGTAAATTAATTTTAAAAATTGAATTAGTCGTTTATAAGTCTAGTGGTTTGTTTGCTAGAGATTAAAATAAAAATGATTTTGACATAAAATAATTTAGAGATTTTATGAAAAATCAGAATTTATTTTGCGTTTGTTTACCGTAATAAAAATCACTTTTTTAAAACAAATAATTTAGTATGTTTTGATACTATATAAAAGTGATCTTTTGTTACAAAATTAGTTCAATCATATTCTCTTTCCTAAAAAAAAATCTATTTTTTGAGAAGCTGCTCTTAACAACTTCTCATTTGAAGTTGTTTTTAGATCTTGATTTTTTTTAAAAGCGGCAACAAACGAATGCAAAAATCTTAAAAGTGATTATTAAAAAAGTGATTTTTTTCCTTAAAATAACTAAAACAAACAGGCTCTTAACCGGTAAAATACCGAATTTGTTAGGCCAGACATCATGATCAAGGTTTAAACATTGAACCCATGACTTATGTGTGAGTTTCAATAGTTATTTGTCGTTTCATTTATCTAAAAAAATCAAAAATAAAATATTTCAATAAATCACTTTGTAAATGCGTTAGCTATATAGCTAGGTTAATTGTCTTCAATGAAGACAATTCTTAATTCACAAAATTTATCTTCTTCTTTTTTCTATGAAAACTCTCTTGTATTTTTAAAATTAATCTTCATCATTGAAGTTCATTCAATCATTGAGTTCTCTGAGTTGAGACTTAGATTTATCGGTTTGTCCCTAAACACCGTTATCCCGTCTCAATTGGTACCACGAGCTTCCGATCTGACGCACTTTATGACTATTAAACACAATTGGATGAAAATTTTGAATGCCTTAGAAGTGGGAGGTAAAATGGAAATGGGTTTATGTTTATTATGTGATGAGTCTTTTACTCTCGATCATGTCATGAAGCATAAGGGCATACGACTCGTAGTGATAGATATGGATGAGGAAGTTCACAATGTTGCCATAGAATCACAAGGATCTTCCGAGTAAACTCCGTTTTTCACTAATTTATTGATGTTTTGTTAAAGAAATCAAAATAGTTAGTAGTTCATCTTCTGTTGTAAGCAAGTGATCTTGAAAACTATGTTGAAAGTGATCCTAAGAGTATTTTTCTAATGGGAGATATTAAGGGTTTGGAAGAAGCTAAGTGAACTTATCTTCAAAATTCATGTCAAGAACTACATTTCTCATTATACCGCAGAGAAAAGTTCAGGACATTTCTCATACGCATGTTAACTTTGTTGGTAATATCTAAAATTATATTGAGTATGTTATGATTTTATTTTTAAACCACCATTCTTCAAATTACTACCACCCTCAAGTGTTCACTTAAAGAGCAGGTGATAACAAGAGAGGAACATTTGTATTGTCACAACTAACGATCATAAATTAAAATGGTTTAAGCGTACTTACAAATAAAAAAATATAAAAATAAAAAATTCAATTTATCGATATTATTATCGAGAACATTGATTAATATGTATTTCTATATATGTATCTAAATGAGTTGGATTTGTAATCATGACAGTATAAGAATAAATGGGTATCCTGATTGCTAATGATAAGAAGAATTACATACAAACAATATTATTTGAGTAAACTATCAAATTGGTTTCTGTCTTTGTACCAAATTTTCAATTTGGTCCCTGACTCTATTAATAACTCAAAATGATCTTTATCTTTGTCAAATGTTTCTCAGATTGGTCTCCGACTCTATTAGTTGTTTTGTATTTTGAGTGTTAATAACTCAGTGTCTTTTGAATATTATTTAGTGGTTAATGGCTCAATGTCTTTTGGATCTTATTTGGTACGTTAATGACTTAAAATACAAAACAACTAATAAAGTCAGAGACCAATTTAAAAAACATTTGACAAAAACATGAACTATTTTGAGTTATTAATAGAGTCAGAGATCAATTTAAGAATTTGGTACAAAGACAGAGACTAATTTGGTGGTTTAGAGTCGATATTATTCTCTAGGAGTACCGTAAGTAGCACATGACACATAACTTGTGGTCGCTGTATTTTGAACTTCACTTTGTATCCTCTCATTGAAAGTAAAACACTTGTTTTCGAAAAACAGTGTCATCTTTTTAACTTGTCCGATAATGACTGTGCTTCTAAAAAGACTTGACCGTAATAAGCTAGCAATTTGAGAAAATTAGACTATAGTCAAGTTGACAATATTATATTTTGGTGGTTGTTTTGGTCAGTGTGATGTTAGTGGAAATCCTTTACATTGGAGAGAATAGATTGGCTATCAAAGTAGTAGTGAACCAATATAAAATTTCTTAGTCCTGTTAGTGTTTCCCTTATCTCTTTATTTTCGTATCCTCTATTTTTAACTTAAAATCTTATTTTTTTTTAAAAAAGGTGTTAATTTTTTTATCAAACAAAGTTTACAAAAAGATTTTTAGAAAGATTCCAACGCAATTCAAACTCCTTCTTTCTTATGTTTTCACTATGTTCAACTATTAATTCATTTAAAAGATTATGAACTTATCTCATCTTTAATAATCCTTTCATCCCTAGTTGTTATGGTCTTTGTAATTAAGTCTCATCCAAAGCTAGAGTTATTAACTGTTATCCATAAGCATTGATATCTTGTTGTATCGATTTTTAAATCATTTTATTACGCTCAAATAATGACTATGGGTTTTAAAGAATTTTATTTTGGCTTTAACTTGTCTTACTTTATACATTTCTCGTCCGCCTTATTTTATATTTTTTATTGAAAATGTCCTTGACTATTTTCGGATGATGTAATCCGAAAATAGTTTACTCCCTATTTTTGGATGGAAAAATGAGTTTTTACCAATTCTTATTATAAAATCCAAACAAATAAGTAGTTTGGATTTTATAATATGAACACCGCAAATAGTAGGTCATTTTCCTTCTTTTTTTTTTGAATTATAAAATAAGAACTGCCCTTATAACTCCTCTTGTACCAAGAATTTAGAGAAAAACATGTTCAGATTATATAGTTTGAATTGTATTAACACAAAAATTGCATTTGTTAAAGAGAAGAATGGCTAATTTAAGAACTATACTTACCATAATACCCAACTCATTGTGTTCCATGTCATTGTTAGGTGTTTTCATCGTGTCCCGGTTGAAAATCTGGTTTTCAACCTATTTGATCTGATTACTCTGAAACTTTCTCAGAAAACCAGAAGAAAAAAATCAAGGACAAGATGCTTCTAGAAGTGACTTCTATCAAGGGACTTCATCAACCCGCAAAATCTAAAACTCCAACGTTTAGACTCATTTTAAAAAAAATTTCTTCATATTCTCAGAAAAAAAAATCCGAAAAAATTTGCATTAGCTTTATTTGATTTTTAGAGTTTGGGTGGTATTTTTATATTTTTTATTTTATTTGACAGGTTTTATCATTTTTTTACTTTGTTTTTTGTTGTTTTTAAAAGCAAAAATTAAAACTGCTGAAATGGAAGAGATTATGATTGTTGTTTATATAGAAACATATATAATCCAAAACTCGATAATAAAAACGTTCGAATTATATATTTCAACAAGGATATATATTTTTGTAAAATAAAAATAAAAATAGGACGTTCGATAAATATTGCCCGTTCTACATTTTGTTTACCAATGACCCATTGACATCACACAATTCACTATTTATAGCATCCATCAAGAGGTGCAATGGCTCATAAGTGTCCTCCATGTTTCATAGTCATATTTATCTCTACTCTTTCTTCTGTATTTTCTTGTTGTGAATGAATCCTCTATTTGATCACGGATATATTCAATGAATTAGTTATTTCAAAATTGCAAAAAATGTAAAATATAGGAGGATTATTTTTGTAAGTTTGATAAAATAGGGTGACCAATAGTGCAATTACATCTTTTTAAAAAGTTTTGATCAAATACAACAAAAAAATATTATAATCAAAAGGACTTTTCAAATCCCTTAAACTCTGAATCTAATATGTACCCAGTGGTCCAACAATATTATTTCTTTTTTGTGATTTTTCCTTTTACATCATGAAAGGTTAAAATATAATTTAAAACAAGTATTTAAAAATAGGATGAATTATTATGATTAGTAGTTTTGATGTGACCTTGTTACTAAGTGTGTTAAAGGGATAAACATAACATATTTATGTAGCGAAGAGATGTTTAAAAATGATTCTTAATGTAGGAAGAGTTTTTAAAACTCCATAAGTGTTAATATATTAAGTTAATGTAAAGAGAGAAAAATATGGTTAATATTCTCAAGTTTATTTATGTTATAATCTTCTTTATTTTCATGTTAATAGACGTTGATGGCCACCGTAAGCAAATTTTTCATCTTTTCTAAATTTTCATGTTTACTCTACACACACAATCTTTTATATCATTTTACTAATATTCTTATATTTTTCTTTTTCACCACAGTACTTGTTGAATGTATTGAGAACACAGATTGTGAAAAAGGAATGTGTAAATTTCCTTTTATTGTGAGGTGCTTAATGGACCAATGTAAATGTGTTCGTATACACAACCTAATATAGAAGGAGCATACCTAAGGGGGTACACAAAGCTCGTAAGGGGAGAATGAACTCTATCAATAGCAAAAGATTTAAGCAAGATAGCTTCCACTTAAATATTACATGAGTTGTCATTGAGTTTTTGTGTTGATATCCTATATTTTATTTTACTTTTATTTTTACTTTACTAATTGGTAGTCTTTTCCATTATGGTTTTGTATTCTAATACGACCCTAAGAAAATAAAATAAAATGATAACGAATATTATTTAGATTGTCTTCTTCTCTGTTATTTTTAAGAGTTTAATGATGGTGAGTTGACAGTATAAAATAACTTTGCACACACAATCAATCAAAATATTTATAATCGTCACATCAATTAATGTTTTTAATCTATTTGACAATTTAAAATATTTTGATTGGTTGTGTGTGCAAAGTTATTTTAGACTGTCAACTCACCACCATTAAACTCTAATTTTAGAGGTATCAACACAACTGAATATCACCTTTTTTTTCCAACATCGTCCTTAAAAAAATATCTTTATCAAATAAGTTTACAAATACATTTTATGTTATTTTGAAGCTTATAATTTTAATTTATATTTGAAAATACAAAAATATCTGTAACAAATAAGTTTAAAAATATCATTAACATGACCGAATATCAATTTATATTTCACTTCCTTATAATTATTTGACAACCTCAAGTGATTTGTTTATTTTAGAATATATGGAAAACTACAAATCACAACAGAAAAAGAAATAGAATTTTTTTTTGTTGAAATAACCACATGGGTGTTAGTTAATTGCTTATTTTGGTGTTGTCTGTAATTATACTAATTGTTGTATAACTACATGTTAAAAAAATATTTTGGTGACTTTGAGTTTTTGTGACTTTGATGATTTTAGTATAGTTTGAGTTTATCTTCTGGAGGAGGGGTCCAATGAGTTAAGAGACGTGATGAGTGTGGATCCAGTCCATCGGGATAGTAAAAAATACATTCATCATGTAACAAAATGGTCTTTTCACATCACATCTTGAATACATCAATGTTGATCCTCAAAAATAACATTATTTTTCCAACACCACGCATATCATACTCCTGTATCAAACAAAACGGAGCATGTACCCGTTGTCATCTCATGAAGACAATTCTTGACATCGATTTCAGAGAAAAAATTATGATAACTCCCCATATTCAAGTGGAGCCAAAGCTCTTTAGAGTGCGGGCAATCACGTAAAGAATAAAGAATATCCTATATGGACGAAGAGCAATGGGTGCAGCTTGGAAGAGCTACCATGTTGTAATGATGTCGACGCACATTAATAGGAAGAGCATTATGAAAACAAAGCCATATAAAGTGCTGGAGTTTTGCTGGTACTTTAAGGAGCCAAAACCAATTCATGTTAGAATTTAGATTCCAATCCCTATTTTGTTGAAGAAACCAATAATATACAAGTATATGCCCCTTTCTTGGCATGCCCCCAAGTCCATGCATCTTGAAGTTGTACATCCAAGTTATAAGGAGCTCGAAGCTGCTGAATATGATGAACAATATTAGGTGGTGTCATAGTGGTAAGGTCTTGCAAATTCCACCTACCATCATACAACACATCTTTCAAGCACATAAGGGAGTCACTTAAGATAACAAATGGAACCAACTAACAGAGGGGGACTGAGTTGTGACCAATCAATATCTAAAATCGATGATTCTCTGGAGCTTACACGAAAACTATATCTTGCAGCAAAAATTATAATCGCATGTTGAATACCTCGCTAAGTGATCGAGGGTTTGTTATGTTTCTTATTCATCCATAAAGACGTGTTGCCCATGCGTTTATGGGAAAGAACTTTCACCCATAACTTATCTTTATTATGAAGTATGTTCCACACCAACTTACCAAGCAGAGCTACATTAGTAACTCTAGCTTCACGAATACCTACGCCACCAAAGTGTTTGGGGGTGGTAACCATATTCCAACCCCCCCCCCCCCAAGGAAACTCCTTGCCTTCTTATCTAACATGTTACATAATTAGGATGATAGTGAAGTTGCATGGTATAAATAGGAATTGTCGTTGTAATAGGCTTCACTAGGCATGCTCGATCTGCTTTATTCAAGAGATTTCCTTTCTAAGATGCTAGCCTTTTTGATACTTTATTAACGATGTCGTTGTATACATTTTGAGAAACCCGACCCTTGACAAGAGGAAAACCAAGGTAATGTCCCAAATCTGCTACAAATTTAATGGTTGAAATATTTTGTATATCACGCTTTCTTTCCCCTTGAACCATCCTGGAACACACAACTTTTGACTATAAGGTATTAAAGAGAGCGACCTGGTCGTGACTCAACCTAATAACAACTTCGGTAGATATTCTCTATCAAAATAGAATTTGGGAATCCAAATACAACAGTTTTGAAATCCAAAAACAACACAATACTCCTTGACCATTCATACTATCTCCATAAGATGACATGAACCTTTGTATGACAGGTCATGTGTGGAACACTGACATCATTAACGACTCTGAAGAAATGTATGAAAGAAAATGAGAGAATGTGAGTTGTAATGAGAATTTGTAAAGAATGAGCGGGTGTTTACAAGTACAATACATACATAGACAATTAAGGGAAGCTAAAAAAGGGGTCAATATTGTTGACCAGTTAAAAAACACATGTTAAATGGCCCTAGAAACAACCAGACTTGCTTACCAAGCCGCTATACTCATTCTGGAATGGTTCGGATTACATAATTTGAAATTATTCCTAGATTATTTCGGATTTTATAATCTGAACAACCAAGTACAAGATTATTTTATGGTCCACGTTGCACTGACATTTTATGTGCTCTACGACGCATATAAGCTTCTATAAATTGGCGAGTTTCGTTCATTTACAAACCACACCACATAACCATAAACACTTATCCACTAGATATAAACATCAAGCTAATTGCAGTGTACTATAATGGGGGAAACCTAATCTGTTTAGGTCCCAAGTTGATGTCACACTGTCTGGCTTGAAAGACTATCTCGACCAAATTAACGGTCATCTCAACCACATAAACACGGACATTATTAAGTATCGCCGTTTGCCGGTGGGCTCAAATGGAAGTGTCCAGTTCACCCAGATGAAGCTCCGGAACAACAATGATGTAAGGACCATGTTCTCTATATCTGGTCAACATAGTTCGAAGGGTCGATTGAGTTAGACTCTTCCTTTGTCAGATATTTCTTAGATATTCAGGAAAGTTTTGTTCGATCAGGATCTACGAAGAAATCAAGGCTTGCATGGATAAACCAGATGAAAATTTAAGTTTTGTTGATCAATAATCTTTTGTGTATTTTATTATGTTGTTGAAATTATCTTGTTGAAATTGATATGTATGTTGTTGTTGTAGAATTTGATTAATTGCCAACTTTTTAAAAATAAGTGTTAGGGACACGGGATAATTTGAACCCTACCAATCCTCCAAACCTGAAGTTTTAACACATTATAAGTACATTTCAAATTATATAATCTGAACCATATCATAATGTGGTTGTGACGTTACTAACAAGGTTTAGACGGTTTGTGATATGTTAAATTCATTTTTGGTAGGTTTGAACATTTTAAATGTTTCCTTTTTCAAATTACCATAAGAAAAGTTATAGTCTTCAAACATTTTATGGCTGTATAAATAGTCACGCCTTCTTCCATATTATCATTCACTATTGTTCCTCTTTTGTTTCTGAAAAACCTACCCAGCTATATCATCAATCAGACCTTTACAATAAGATTCTACCATAATTTTTCTGATGCAATCATCTTTTGCATGTTTCACTGTTGGAATCACCAGCAAGATTTCCTCTTCAATCGTCTTATTATACCTTTCATCTTCAATGTTATAATTTGAAGGTAAAACTGTTTATATTTAAAGGGTTTTGCTCGAAGCACCCATGAAGGTGTTTTTAGCAACCCACACTTCAAAGTGTGATTTCCACTTTTTAGTTATTACTTTGCTAAAAGACACTTTCATAAAAATTAGTTGGTGTTTTTTAACAAATGCTCATAGAATAACTTGTTAAAAAACACCTTCATAAAATGTGTCTTCTAACAAAACCCATATTTAAATACATCAAAAGTGAATGAAAAAAAATCGAGTGTAAAATCAATTTTAAAACTCGAAGGTATAATTTCTAGATTCAAATAAAACAATTCCGAAAAGAGAATCAATTCAATTATACTTTTAAGGAATTAAACATGTTAAAATTACACACCTAGAATGAACTTTGGCTCCTCCAACCAAGAAACCAAATGTACATCTAATATTTTTCAAATCAAACGTACATATACCACGTAACTTTATAGATCATTTTCACATTTATCTTGGTAGGCGAACAACGTGATCCACCACTTACCTTCACCAAACTTTTATCAGATTAATAAATCCATTATCTATGGATTGTCCTGTCCCTATCCAATGGTTCAAATTTGTGAATCAAGATCATATATCAATATACTCAAATAATATGTCCACACCCGTCCCCGTAATTAACTTCCATCACGTGGTACGACGATACCTCCTTGGTACAAACCTTAAATACACATTAATCATTAACTTTTTTTAACAATTTATATTAAATTATTTTTTAATATTATGACTTTTTTTTTGACAAGTTTAATATTATGACATGAACTATAGTTAACCACATTACTCTAGTTCGAGGGGATTGAAATCGTATTCCTTAAGCAATATCTTTGATTCAATTAGTTTTTTTTTTTGTAAAATAAAAATATAATTAGAAAAATATCTTTGATTCAATTGATGTAAGAAGAAGAAAAATACAGGGAGACTCCAATAAAAGTGGTAAAACAAATTCTCATTCTCAAACATATATTAATTAACAGCAAAGTCTATAGATATTTTACACTAATAATTGGTTATTAAATATTATTCACTATAAATAATTAGTCCCACGCATAATAATATGACAACCATAATAAACAATTTTGTGTTTTTCAACCATAATAATTGTTTCATATGAAAAATACAAGTTGGGAATTAAGACCTTTAACCGTAACTTCCTAATTGTGTACAAAATAAATCCCCTCAAAAATAAAAATTGTGTACAAAATAAAAAGATCTCACTATCAAGAGTGGACCTCTACAACTTTTAAAATAAAATATCATCCCTAAAAAAAACTTTTAATGAAATATCATGTTGTATTTCACTCCTTATTTTTTTAAGTCTATGTTAGGGGATCGATAATAAAGTCAACTTCACACCTGTCCACTTCAATAGACTTAGAATGTGGACCACGTGAACCCCACTCCATCCTTACATCATGTCTTTTATTTTCTTGTATTATAGTCTTTGAGTTACATCATTTACTTGAATTATTCTTGCATTATCTTTTATAAGATGAATTATTCTTGCCACAAAATAATAAAGACGGGTTGTTCTTTATCATTATACTTGCTTTCATATTTCTAGTTGCCACAGTTCTGCCAAACTATAGTTTGTATTGTAGTGCCTTAAAAAGAAGTTTAAATTGGACTGGAGTATTCTAAATTTCTAATGAAGCATAAATTATTATACTTATGTGAATGTGTCAAATTCGTTGTTGTTTGAGACGGCTAGAGTTATAAATTGTAGGACCAGTAGAATTTTGTTTGCGTATCTGAGATTGTCTATTGGAGGAGATGTGAGAATGTTGAATTTTCAGGTTCTTGAATTCGTTGTTATTTTGCTTTTAATTATCACATGTAGTTGCTTAATCCTTTGTCGAGCATGTGTTAATATATACTTTGTGGACTCTTTTTTATAAATTAGTGGTTAGTAATTAGTTGTTAATATATTACAAATTTGTGGTTCAAACTCAAGACATTTAACTCTTTCAACTCCTTTATTATTAGCTCAAATCAATTGACCTACGGAATCTTCAATTACAAGTAATTATTCTTCACATAATTGTAACTAATTTGTCTTTTATATATGACGTGAGTTTCATATATGCAATTCAATAAACATTATCGAAAGTAATCTGCATATGAAATCCATTCATATGTGCAATTGTATGAGCCTTAATTATATATTCATTTAATTGTTGAATGGATGTTAGTTTCAACTTGTGCATCTCCCGAATTATCGACCCTACAAGTACTTTTCAGTTGCTAGTACAATAGAACAAAAAATAATTAGCAAGAAAAAAACGTGGGATTTGTATTTTTGTTTTTTGTTCGTAAATTTTAATTTCTATCATTGTTCTTTCTGAAAGAAAAAAAAAAGAAGTGGTCCTCGTTCTCTCGTCCATTTCAGAGCTGAGACACACGTTTCAGAACCTTCTTGTCCAAACAACACAATGCAACTTAGGAAAAAGATAATTCTATTTTAATACACAGTATTTAATAATACCTCTCCCCATTACCTTGTCTTCTGTTTTCTTCGTTCCTACAAAAATTATATGAAAAAGAAATATTTTAAATTTATTGACTTACTCACAAAGTAAAACCAAATAATAACGTAGTACTATTAAATACAATTTTTAATGATAATTTAAAAGGGGATGATTTGGCGAAATTAACCTTAAATCACTAAAAAACGTGGTGAGTGGTGACCGTTAAGATTTGGAAAGAAAAAAAAAGAGAAAACAAGAAAAGACTAGGGTTTCGATAGAGTTGATAGTATTTTCTCTAAAATTATTTTAACATTAGTTGAAGCATCTGAATACTGAATACTACTTATTCATTATATTGTATTCTACTCATAAAAAATTGTTTAATTTATTTTAACAAACACTAAATAAATCAATCTGAGTGTTAAATTTCAACCCAATTAAAGTAGAAAATAGAAAAGTTTTTTCTCTCAAAAAAATAGAAAAGTTTTATGAAAATATACTAATATATAGTTTAATACCTTACAAGGTTTTTTTTTCTTCATGACCTTAAAAAACACTTGTTAAAGTTTTAAGCATAGTAAATGTTTTTTTAAAGGAGAACATAGTAAATATTTATATTTATTGAAAAGGATAATTTTTAAATTATCAATACACTCTGTTTGTTTCTCTCAAATGTGTGTTTTTTTTTCTTGAGTAACTCTCAAACGTGTTGTTTATGCGGTCACATGCCGCCACCGTTTATAAAAATGAAGTTAATGGTTGTAGCTTATATTCAATCCGGGATTCATTATATTTTTTTTTTTACGGAAAATAATTTATATCATTTCATTAAAAATCAGATTAGTAATATATGTTGGAATATCATCAAAGACATGAAAGCTAGTATTAGATGTGGCTGCCTTAGCTAAAGTATGCGTAACCTCATTCGCTTGCCTCTTAATGAACTCGACATGAGAGTTTGTTAAATACATGCGACAGAAATGGATGCTAATAGAACTAAATTCGTTGACATCTCCACGACCTTTGTTGAAATAATCAGCTACTCTTTTTGAGTCAACCTCGAAATCAACATTTGTGAGTTGAAGTTCATGTATCCACCGAATCGAATGATGTAATCCTAGGGCCTCCCCAACATCAACAGAGTGAACCGGAGTAAACCACATTGTTTTTGAAAAAGAGAACATCAATATTACACTTGTATCTGCCAACTCTTGGTTTCCTCCATTTGAAATCAACATCCCATTGTGGTGGGAAGTGCTTGGAATGGAAGCTATATTTTCCTGTCTTGTAGGGTTTTGCTTACGATTAGCATTTCTCCAACCTTCTAAAAGGTGTTTTGCTCTAACCAGGATTGTAACAGTCGAGTCTGACACCTGTTGCCACAATTTGAGATTTCTAACTTTTCAAATACTCCACATTATGGTTACGATGGTCTCAATCTGAGCTGTAGACAACCTTTGCAACATATTGAAAATGATATCAAGAGCAGTGGCGGAGCTAGAAAAAAAAGTTGGGGTGGGCCACTAAAATTAGTCATTGAAAAATTGTTTAAAGCCTCGCAAAATAGATCTATAATTGAATTATTTAAATTTTTTGGGTGGGCCACTACATCACTTTGTGGGAATTTGGATCAACCGAAACCTAAAACTGACATAAAATTGTATAAAATCTCGTAAAGTAGACCTATAATCGTTGATTTTTTATTTTTTCTGGGTGGGCCACGCCATGAAGAGCTCCGCCACTGATCAGGAGCATTATCAAATTGATTCAGAGACAGATTCATTACATTATATGAGCCTAATCTCTTTTATTGGACCCATTTGATATTTTCTCAACATCAACCCGATTGATTGTCAATTGTTTGTGCTTTAAAAATAAGAGTATTGATTTTCAATATTATAACGTTATAAATATTGCTCTATTTTTAATAAAACATGTCCGATCTGTGTCAAGTCTTTTTAAACCTTAAATTAATGATTATACCAATTTAATGTCTGGTTCGGTTGTTTTTCTTGATGATTATGCCCGGTCCGATTTTAATCATGTTGATTATTACCACCCAACCAACCTCTAACAATACTCTTTATTAAGAGAAAAAAAATATAGTATCTTATTATAAAAGCTTATAAGGTTAAGCTTTTGCTTAACCTTAATCATAATCTTGATTTCCCTTCTAAACATTTTTACCTAGCTTCCTTAGCAAGTCGCATATGTATTTAATGAGGTATATCATAAGTGCATTTAATGCATATCTTGAAAACTGATATAACTAATTGTGATATGTGAAGCTTTGAAATTCTCCTCCCTATTTCCTAGCCTAATCCCTATTATTTATAGGAATAATTGAAGGAACTATATGTTTATGTACGGTATTATGTAAATTTGTGTAAATATAAATCAGTGGTATTGTATTGTAATTTAGAGTGGCAAAATCAACTACTACATTAATGTTCAAAGATATCTTAATTTCATTTTTATCCACGATACATAGCTAATAAATAGCTAGCTCTGATTTACTGATTTTTTTTTAAAGAATTATGTATCCATAAATCACTTTATTAAATTAATTTTGCTTCAAATCAATAACTTAAAATACGCATTTTATAGTTTTTTTAGGGGACGTATTTCATAGTTTAGTAATATCATTTTTATTCATAATATTTTACTATTTAAATTTATCAATTTTTGAATATAAATATCGATTAAAAGTCGGAGTCCCAATGATACTTTAGCAATGTCAGCTTAATACTAATTATGTAATGCATCGTAGTTCTAATGTTATATATTCATTATAAATTAGTTATACAGTATAACTTATTCGTCGATTTTACAGTATAAAATAAAAAAACAACTATTTTTTCTAACCCATTGTGATTAGGGTCTTTGATCCTCCATAATAGCCTGAAAGTATTTGAGTAGATTGCATTGTAATAGCATTTGAGGCATTTATTACTAGTGACTAGTGAAGTGAGTACTAACCTCACAAAACACATTGAAATTAGTATCATCATCCCCACACTACCACCCACCACCTTTTTGGCCTTTCTTCCCTCAAATCATCACACTCTACCTCACATTTCCAATGGCTGCAGCCTTAGAGTGTTGGCCAACTCGCACCACAACCACCATCACTGATGAAGACACAGTTGAACAACAACAAGTCCTCATGAAAACTCACCACAGATCAGAAGCTACTTCTTCTTCTCTTTCTCTTCCTTCCAAAGACTCTTCCATTCTCATACACAAGAACAAGTTTCATAAACTTGGTCGTAATCTTTCTGATGCAATCACATCATTCAAAAACACACTCAACCTTAGTAATAGTAACAATCCTGAGTCTCCTCCTTCTTCTAAGAAACTTGCTTGGGCTTCTGTTCTTCGTAATCTTACTCAACTTTATCCTGGAACTCAGCTTCCTGATAATCTTATCTCCAGCATTCGTAATCATTACAATTCTCTTCCTCTCAGGTACCTCTCTTCTCTTCATTTTCCTAGTGATTGTAAGAAGTCAATTATAATAGAGTTATTAGATGTTATGTTGTTATTATTGTTATTACTATTTTGATTTTGATAGATTGGAATTAACTGAATTAAAATGACGATATACACGATGTTGAGGATATACAATAATTTTGGTTCTTGATTGTGTGTTGAGATTTGTTCTATAAGTCTTTGAATGTATCAAAATTACAAAAACAGCTAAATGTGTCTTTTTTTAGCATGTTTGGTCCTCAAATGTGTCATGTGTTGTTAGTTATTTTGGTCCTTGAATTTGTCATCGGTTGGTTAATTATAGTTTAGTTAGTTTGTGTTAAAGAGTCTCACATTGGTTGAGAGATGGCCTGAATAAGTGTTTATAAGTAGGGACAATCCTCACCTCATAAGTCAGTTTTGCGGGGTTTTGTTAGACCCAACCACGATTTCTAAGTTTGTATTTGAGCTTTACTCGAAGATCCGTTTCCGCTAGCGGACCATGCATCAAGCCCAATAGTGATGGGCGTGAGGGTGTGTTTTTCACCTCGCAAGCTAATTTTGTGGGGTTGTGTTAAACCCACACGATTTCTAAGAGTTTGGTCAGCGAATGTGTCATCAGTTTGTCAGATGTTTTTGTAATTTCAATACGTTCAAGGGCTATAGTGATAGGTCTCATACATTTAGAGATCAAAGTGACGGCTTACTCAATGAAGTATTGATAAAATGGGTCTTATTGTATCTCATTCTCACTTTTTCTTATAAATTTCTAAGAAAATCTTTATTTTTTTAGCATAACACAACAAAAGTAAACATGGGTTATGATGATTTTCTCTATTTGTTTATTAAAAATGTTTTTTTTTTATGTTTGTGTTTTTTTTT
>Ga0315915_1001493_pt1 | contig 28418 bp, 20 predicted proteins | sample MpolbnodulesMG_FD_207738 | JGI IMG/M metagenome (GOLD analysis project Ga0315915, IMG submission 207738) | Medicago polymorpha root nodule microbial communities from Los Angeles, California, United States - branched nodules | ecosystem: Host-associated > Plants > Roots > Nodule | place: USA... | reverse complement strand
CATTTAATCTTATAAATTCAAAAAAAGTACTTTTTTAATAGGTACTTAATTGATATTGCGTTTGACCTAACTTCTCCTTAAAAATGCAGAGAAGTTGGAGAAAAAAAACCCGGGTCAAGCGGTACCTAAATATGAATTACCAAAATTGACAATTGCAATCAATATATCAATATATTATAATGTTTATTACCCCGTATAGCAGGTTAGCTATAGTACAGTAACCTACATGTACAGGTTATAACAGAAATATTTCACTCCAAAAAACAGTTTATAACAGCACCACAAAAAAAAAAAAATTACAACAAGTCTCGTACCATACGAGACCTATTAATCCCTCCCACGGTAACCGGCGCCGACTTTTGTGATAATCTTCTTTTTCTCTCTATTTTTATTGAGAGAAAGTTGTTTAAAAATTATTATAAAATAATTTTACAAATATATTTCTCTTTGTTCATTAATCATTGGTGAAAACAGTAGTGAAATGTTACGGACAAAAAAATTCATAAAAGTGCAATAGAGTCCAAAGAGTTCTTCAAAAGTGGAGGATTAAAATGAGTTATTGTTTTGTACCAAAAAAAAAAAAAAAGAGTTATTGTTTTTTATAAATGATCGAAGCATAAAAGAAAGAATTTTGTTGTGTTTTATTGATTATCATCTTACTTACCGATCAGTATGTGATGTCATACAAATGGTAAGTGACTTAGACTTTTTCTATGCATCCTTCCAATTTTACTGGATGTTCTGAAGGACGTGACTTAGACTTTTTAAGCAATTGCCAATTGGTTAGAAGTTCAAATATTGACTCTTGCAAGAAATATTGGTTAGGTTAGGCAAGGAGAAATGATGTATTGTTGTGTTCAACAAGTCTATTGACGAAGATTAATTGACGCAGTTGCTTCCTATTTATAATATAATTAAAAACAAATAAACTGTCTTACCTCTTAACCTTACTTTTTACATTTTTCCAACTACAAGGATAAAAAAAAATGGAGTTTGACTTGGTTCGATTGACTTTATTAAAAATAAAAATTGAATCAAACTAAACCAATGCAGTTAGGATTGGTTCAGTTAGTGCGATTTTATGTGAGATAATACATTTTTTGTTTCGAACATTAAAGTCAAGTTAAAAAGTCAAAACACAACTTATTTTCAACAATATTTTAAATTTCATCTAACATTACAATTTCATTTTCATCCAACAATGTTCTCACCAACATAGATCAAATTAAAAATGTGGACAAAAATATTCCTATTATGTAAGAAATGCTAAAGATTAGATTTTATCATTGTCTAAGAGTTCAACTAGCACATAAATACATTTTTGAAATAAAAAACAAAGAAGAAACTTAAAAATAGAAAAAACATGTCATTCTATAAAAGTTCTCATTGAGTTTTTATGAGTATTGAACTAGATGACATAAGTTTAATGAATGTTTTTCTTATGTTGCGGTTTGGTTTGGTTTAATTTCGTTGGTAAAATAAAAACCACAAACCAAACCAAACCGTGTGGTTGAATAAAAAATGATCCAAATTATATATCCAAACTAAATACGATTTTTATGATTTTCGTTTTGAGTTGTTTCAGTTTACGGTTTTTATTTTGGATTGGTTCGATTTTAAACACCCATACTCCCGGTCTTTCATAATATATTTTACGTAGAAAATTCAACGAGCATTGGATATCATTTTATTATTTTCATAAAAAAAAGAAAGAATACATATTTTGCTAATGTCCTCTTGGATGTGAACGTTAGCTCAAATACATAATAGAAACTTGCAACTGACAATATGAATCCAAACTACTCATATTTTATTGTTCACACGTTGTTTTTAATGTTCTTGACAAATGGAATTGAACGTTGATAAGCTAAATTAATCAATTAAGATTATTTAGTGAAGAACTAGCCGAATGGAGGTACATCACATTAACTTATTAATTCTTACTACCATTTCATAAGATGAGCATTTCTTTCTTTTTTGAAGTTCAAAGATGACCATTTCATTTTTATGTTAGGACGGCATATTTGTGCTTGTGGGCTCGCAGCCAACATTTTATACAGATCTACAAGTGATATGTGTGCCTTAATAATTAATGCAATGCCATGTACAAATTTCATATAAATAGGCTTCAACACGATGGCAATATTCATCCACAAAATACCAAAATTCATAGTACAAATTTTTATCTTAATAATCTTCTAAAGCTTTCAAGTTTCGGGTTTCAAGTTCTCATCAAATGGCCAATCTCTCATTCTTGCTGCCTGTTTTAGCTCTTTCATTTTTAGTTGTCTTTGCAGCTGATGCTACTACTCTCCAAGATTTTTGCGTGACAAATCCAATAGGCCAAGGTATAATTAACACACACACACGAGTATTTTTTTAACTAACAACAATTCATCTAATTCACATTTTGTTCTTGTATCTAAAATTTATATATTCTTGAAACTCCTCTTACATATTTTCATGCATCACACTCCGAAAATTCTTTGAGATTCTAACACTTTTGTTCCTCTATCATTTGTGACAATGTTAGGGAATTCATTATGCAAGGATCCAAAACTTGTTGAGGCAAATGATTTCTTTTTTAGTGGCCTTCACATAGCTGGCAACACCACAAACCCTGCTGGGTCTAAAGTAACTCCAGTCTTTGCATCTCAGCTACCAGGATTGAACACATTAGGGATCTCAATGGCTCGTATCGATATAGCACCATGGGGAGTTAACCCTCCTCACTCACATCCTCGTGCCACTGAAATATTAACTGTTCTTGACGGCACATTAGAAGTTGGATTCATCACTTCAAATCCAGAAAACCGCCACTATAGAAAAGTTCTACAAAAGGGAGATGTGTTTGTGTTTCCTATAGGGCTCATTCACTATCAAAGAAATATTGGACATGATAATGTTGTTGCCATTGCTGCTCTTAGTAATCAGAATCCAGGAGCTATAACTATTGGCAATGCAGTGTTTGGGGCTACACCTGAGCTAGCTAGTGAAGTGCTTGTTAAGGCTTTTCAATTGGACAAGAATGCCATCAATTACTTGTGGTCAAAGTTTTAGAATATTCGGAGGGAATTCAGCTCTCTAATGATATGAGATGTTGCTTTCATATTATTGTTTGTTTGTATGTTTCATTTGTGGGTCTTCCTCATTTAATTTTATGTTTTTTTTTATTATCATTCATTTTATTCTTTCCTAAAGTGTGGGCATCTAGAGTTTCTTTTTGAGTAATAATCATTTTAGTTTTTGAATTTGTAACAAATAGCTATAATAGTCTTTCAATTCAATGTATCAAAATTTTAAAATAATTTTTGATTATGAATTTCGTTGGGCAAAATAGTACGTGGCATTAAAATGGTTTCTTAATGTTGACATTAACTTTTTTCATATAAGGACTAATATGACAATAAATAAGTACTTATAAGGAATAATATGATAATAAGTAAGTAATTGATGGACTGCGTAGGCATTTTATCACGTGCGCTAGTTTGAATATGTGAAGACTATTTCTAGAAATCCACATTAGTCTGCTTCTCCCAAACGATCCGAGAAAAGGTGTTTCAACGCTACACACATTTTTTTGATCGTATGCTATCATAAAATTTGAACAGGGATATTTTTGCTAAATACGAGGGCGCACGAGGAGTTGGTAGAATTGGAAAACAAAATCTTGTCATTTTATAGCTCGCACCATTTGATCCATCTTGTCACAAAATACTTTTTCTAATATGTGTAAATCAATTATAAAGTAAAATACTTTGTTTGATAGAAATATGGATCTAATGCGTCAAATTCCTATGTTTTTGCTAGACTAGTCTACAAATATGGGTCAACAGAGATAACCATTTTTGTGTGAGAACTTTTTCTTCCACCACTTCTAAAAGCGTAGAATTTGCCCAGATTACACAATCTTGACGTGAAAAAAATTGTAAAATCTAAACAATATTATAGTTTTTTAGAATGACTTAATTGCACTTTTGGCCCCCTATGTTTCAAGAAGTTGCGATTTTGGCCCCCTAACTAATTAAAATACAAAACAACCCCCTATGTATGGGATCTTTGGCAGTTTTGGCCCCCTAGACCAATTTTGATTCGGTCAACGCTGACGTGGCACTTCAAATCCGCCACGTGTGCATTGCTTTGAAGTGTTACGTCAGCGTTGACCAAGTCAAAATTGGTCTAGGGGGCCAAAACTGCCAAAGATCCAATACATAGGGGGTTGTTTTGTATTTTAATTAGTTAGGGGTCCAAAATCGTAACTTCTTAAAACATAGGGGACCAAAAATGCAATTAAGCCTTTTAAAATTGTCGGGAGCAGTACAAGTATATATCTTTTTGCAGTCTAACCTTGTAGCTAGACAAAATTAAGTGACCCAATTTGACAATGTTATATGTAGAACATTTTTTTACGAAGAAAGTAATATAATTTACTTGTTGGGAAAATACACGTGGGTCCAACACATGATCCCAAACTGCACGAAAGAAAATGTATTTAATATGAAATAGAAAATTGGCTATACAAAGTTAAGGGATTCAAACACTCTTAGCAAGAGTGACGAATCTCGAGTTATTTTGTTGGGTTAGTTAAAACTTTATGTGATACATATTAAACTGTTTCAAGTAATTTGTCGCAAATAGTTAGCAGGTCTTGTAGTTAAGTTTAACGATTATAGGTGGTCGTATTCAAACCCGCAACTTTGTGCTGAAAGACATGATACTATTCCAATGCGACCAAAGGGAAACAAGATGTAATATTATACCTAATATGGTATATATAAAAAACCTTAGGGGTGCCATGGCTTCCAAGGGAGATCCGCCACTGCACAAACTATTTGGTATCATGGTACTAAATAATTTGTCATCGACAAGCTTTTCTTTTGTCACCGACATGCTCAACTTAATAAATGTAATTAATTTTGTATGTGATAGAGATATTATGAGTTATTTTACAAAATGGTTCTTGACAAATAGTATGAGAAATTTAAATTAATTTGGATATAATTGGAAAAGTGACATTAATGTTTCATTGGTATTGTAAAACAATATATAATTTAGGACAATTTTTTTCACAAAGCAACATATAATTTAGGACCAATTTTTGCACAAAGTATACTTACAAAACATCTAAGAATTACTTGCAAAACAAGAAGACCATCCGGAAACTGCATTTCTAACACCATTCACACCCTAAACTTGAACACCATTGTCATTGATCGAAATAATAGTATCCAACCTTCTCCTTGAGGCCATCACACCATGAATTTTTTTTGAATTCACATTGACCTCCTTCAACCAATTAATTCTTGAATTCTACCACTGAATACTAGAAAAAATTTGTACAACCATTTTGTGATAACTTTTATGACAATCTTGCACTCTCTATTTTTATTAGTAAAAGAAAATAGAGATAGAGAAAGGACGAGAGAGAGAGAGAGAGAAGAACATGTGAGTATGAGAGAGAGTTGTCTAAAAATTGTCACAAAATAGTTGTAGAAATATTATTTCTCTTTGTTCATTGGTGAAAACATTAGTGAAATGTTACAGACAAAAGAACTCATGAAAGTACAACTGTGTCCAAAGAGTTCTTCAAAAGTGGAGGATTAAAATGAGTTATTATTTTTATAAATGATCAAAGCATAAAAGAAAGAATTTTGTTGTGTTTTATCGACTATCATTTTACTTACCAATCAATATGTGATGTGATACAAATGGTAAGTGTAACGTCCTAATTTGAGTATTAACAATTTAAAACATTTTCATCTCAATTAGGACTTTACTTTAAGATTTTAACATAAAACTTTAGATAAATCACTTTGAATGCCTTTCTTTACAAGAAAATATTTATAAATACATGAATGTCACTTGTTTTAAATATAGTAGATAAATAGACCCTAAATTAGACTCTGATTGTGATCCGGCCTTTGATGAAACATTGAAATGACTTGCACCTGAAAAAATAGAAATCAATATGGGGTGAGATATTAATTATCTCAGTGAGCTTCCCGACGTGGGATAAAACACAATCATGCCTTTGAACAAGATTTTTCATAGATGTAAACATAAGAGACGTCAGTTAATTATTTACAATAAACATTATTATCAGTCACTTACTCTTAAACTTATAACTCATAGATAATATAAACAATCTTATAGGTCACCGAACGTGGGAAAACCTTGATAACCTAAACCAAAGGACTTGTGAACATAAATGGTCGTTACATAAGAACGATCACTGACAAGTCAGTTATCTATAAGGAATCATTTGGTTAAGCAGAGATATATTAGCTCCGGTAAACGATGCCCCGATTACCCCTTCTTACACGTCCCGTCGTAGACGGAGAATCCACCTAGCTAGGGTGAATCCTAATATTCCCACTTAAACTTAACAATCGTCTATATAATCATGAAACTTTAAACATATTACGGACAAAGAATGTCCAACTTCACATAGAAATCACCTTTAAGTAACTCATTCTTTAATGTAACATTCATCACTAACAATCATCTATACAATCATGAACCATTAAACATATTATGTACAAAGAATGTCCAACTTCACATAGAAATCACCTTTAGGTCATGTTAGTTTAGTTGATAATTCAAGTTAGATTAGTGTTAATCATGATTAAGATGATTGATTACACTTTGTTTTAGTTTGTTTTGAATTTTGTTACAAGTTGGTTACAAGTTTTAAGAAATAAGGGTTATAGTTTTATATATAAACCCATTCTTTGTACAAATTTCAATAGAATCAATATACAATTTACTTTCATCAATTCATTATCTTTCTCTTCTCATTTTTCTCAAATTCACAAATCACAAAACTCTCATAAACCCTATAAATTGAAAACTGCTTATGTTGCTTGTGTAACTAGCATCAATTGCTGCGGTAACAAATTGGCATCAAGAGCCTGTGGTTACGTTCTAAGGGGTAATCAAGATCTTCAATCACACAAATTCAAGAAGAAACGCTGAAGGAAGAACAATGACTGGTAGCAGCAGTTTCAACACTCATCTTCCAATTCTTGAAGCACGCAATTGGGAAAGATGGAGTGCAATGATGAAGAATCTGTTTGGAGCACATGATTTGTTGGAAATTGTGCAGAATGGTGTAGGTGAATTACCTGCCAATGCCACTGATGTGCAAAGGAATGCACACAAAGAACTGAAGAAGAAGGATTGCAAGGCTTTGTTCTTGATTCAACAGAGTCTTGATGAAGGAAACTTTGAAAGAATCTCAAAATCAGTTAGTTCAAAGGAAGCATGGGACATTCTTTCAAAGTATCATGAAGGTGATGATAAAGTGAAATTGATTAAGCTTCAATCATTGAGAAGGAAATTTGAGCTGATGAAGATGGAAGATGATGAGAAGGTTTCTGAATACATCTCCAAACTCATCAATCTTGTGAATCAGATGAAGGCTTGCAGTGAAGCTATTACTGATCAACGGATAGTTGAGAAGATTATGAGGACTATATCTTCAAGGTTTGATTTCATTGTTGTGGCCATACAGGAATCAAAAGATGTTTAAACTTTGAAGATTTAAGAGCTGCAGAGTTCATTAGAAGCTCATGAATTGATGGTTTAAGAAAGAGGCATTGAAAGATCAATTCAACAAGCCCTGCAAGTTCAAACTATCAAGAAGGATGAGAATGATAGGAAGAACTTCAAGAAAGGGAAGAAAAACTTTAAGGGAGGAAACTGGTCTAAAGGCAAGAACAATCGATATAAAAAAGGTGAATCTTCAAAGGAAGGAAATTCTAATCAATGGAAGAAATTTGATAAGAAGAAGATTTAGTGCTTCAAATGTGAGAAATTTGGACACTATGCTTCAGAATGTTGGTCTGGTAAAGGAAAGCAATCAAAGAATGATGAAGAGGAAGCTAAAATTGCACAAGATGATTCATTAGTAATGATGGTTACAACAACTAGTACTTAAAGCTGCAATTCAAAAAGTTGGTTCTTAGATACTGGTTGTTCTAATCACATGACAGGAAACAAGACATGGTTAAGAGAAGTGGATCCTGGAAGAAATACAAAGGTGAAGCTTGCAGATCATAGAGTCTTGGTTGCAGAAGGAATGGGAAATATTGCTGTTGAAGGAAGGAATGGAAAAATGGCAATAATTGAAGAAGTTCTATATGTTCCTGGAATGCAGTGCAATTTGCTGAGCGTTGGTCAATTCATTCAGAAAGGATACTCAGTTAATATGAAGGATAACACCTTTATGTTTTTTGATAAACATCAAAGGTTAGTATTGAAAACTCCTCTTGCAAAGAATATAACTTTTTAGACCAATATGAAAGCTGTAGAATTGAATTGAATTGTTTGTCTGCTATAGTAAAAGATGAAGATAGCTGGCAATTGCACTATAGATTTGGTCATATAAATTTTAGAGGTCTTAATCAATTAGTTGATAAATATATGATTCTGGGAGTACCTAAAATTGAGATACCTAACACAGTTTGTGACACTTGCTTGTTGGGCAAACAACCTAAAAATGCATTTAGTTCAAGTATTGCTAGTAGATCAAAGAACTTGGTCAATGTTGTATATTCAGATGTATATGGTCCTTTAGAGGTTCCTTAATTAGGGGGCAACAAATACTTCATCAGTTTTGTTGACGAGTTTAGCAGAAAAATATGGTTATATTTGATTAAGGCCAAAAGTGAAGCATTTGATATGTTTCAGAAGTTTAAAATCTTAGTTGAAAAGCAAAGTGGTAAACCCATTAAGATTTTAAGAACTGATGGTGGTGGTGAGTATACCTCAAAGGTGTTTGAGAAGTTTTGTGAAGACAACGGTATTGTGCATAAAGTCACTGCTCCATATACTCCACAACATAATGGTTTGGTTTAGAGAAGGAACATAAGCCTGCTTGACATGACTAGAAGTATGATCAAGTTGAAGAAGATTCCAAATACTTTTTGGGGAGAAGCAGTAAGAACTGCAACTTACATCATGAACAGATGTCCCACTAAGAAACTTGATCAAATTCCTGAAGAAATCTGGACTGGTTGCAAGCGGTCAGCTAAACACTTAAGAGTTTTTGGTTCATTATGCTATATGCATGTCCCTGATGCAAATAGAAGAAAGCTGGGGGACAAGAGTGAGCTTATGATATTGGTTGGCTATCATGAAACAGGTGCATACAAGTTGTATCATCCTCTAAATCACTCAATAGTGATTAGTAGAGATGTAAAAATCTGCGAAAATGAAGCCTGTGATTGGAACAAGAAAGAGAAGAGTCCCAATCACACTGTTCCCACAACAATTGTAGAGGATGATCAAGTTGAAGAAGTTCAACTTGATACTGAAGTTCAACCTGAAGTGCACGTTGAAGAGAATCACGCCACTTGAACTTCAGTTAGACAGAGATTTGCTTCCACTAGATTTACTGGACATGAAGTTACTCTAGATAATTTAGTTAATGAAGAATGAGAATTTGTTCACTTTGCACTATTAATAGATGCAGAACCAATCAATTATGAATTAGCATTGAATGAAGATGTATGGAAGAATGCTATGATTGAGGAGTTGAATTCAATCAACAGAAATAGCACATGGGAACTGACTGAACTGCCTGCTAGTAAGAAACCAATATATGTGAAGTGGATTTTCAAATTGAAACTGAAGCCAAATGATGAAGTAGCCAAACACAAAGCAAGATTAGTGGCTTGGGGATTCATGCAGAAGGCTGATATGGATTACTTTGAAGTATATGCTGTAGTTGCTAGATTGGAAACTGTGAGATTGATAGTTGCTATAGCTTGTGGTAGGAACTGGCCAATGCATCATTTGGATGTAAAATCTGCTTTTCTAAATGGTCGTTTAGATGAAGATGTGTATGTGACACAACCACCAGGTTTCAAAATCAAAGGGAAGGAGAATATTGTGTATAGATTACACAAAGCACTATATGGATTGAAGCAAGCACCAAGAGCCTGGAACAAAAGTATTGACAGTTTTCTTGTGCAGCAAAATGCAAGTCTGAGTATGGTGTATATGTGAAGAAAGGAATTGAAGGTAATCAACTACTCATATGTCTATATGTTGATGACTTGATAGTGACTGGTAGTGATGTGAATGAGATAGAAGCATTCAAATCACAGATGATGAGTGAGTTTGAAATGTCAGATTTAGGAAAATTGACATACTTTCTAGGCATGGAATTTACTGAAGTTGCAGGGGGACTGATGATGCATCAAATGAAGTATGCATCTGATATATTGAAGAGGTTCAATATAATGAACTGCAATCCATCATCATCACCAGCTGAGACAAATGTAAAACTGGTGATGAATGAAGAAGAAGAACCTGCGATTCCTATATTGTTCAAGCAAATAGTTGGTTCACTAAGGTATCTATGCAATAGTAGGCCGGATATTGCATATGCAGTTGGTATAATCAGTAGATTCATGAGTGAACCAAGAGTATCTCACCTGCTAGCAGCCAAAAGGGTGATGAGATACATCAAAGGAACACTGTAGTATGGTATACTCTTGGTTCAAGTTAGATTAGTGTTAATCATGATACTCTTGGTTTAAGGGAGGATTTTAGTTTAGTTAATAATTGAAGTTAGATTAGTGTTAATCATGATTAAGCTGATTGATTACACTTTGTTTTAGTTTGTTTTGAAGTTTGTTACAAGTTGGTTACAAATTTTAAGAAATAAAGGTTATAGCTGTTACTTACTTGTGCTTCAAGTAACATAACATTAGTTTTGTATATAAACCCATTCTTTGTACAAATTTCAATAGAATCAATATACAATTTACTTTCATTAATTCATTATCTTTCTCTTCTCATTTTTCTCAAATTCACAAATCACAAAACTCTCATAAACCCTAAAAATTGAAAACGGCTTCTGTTGCTTGTGTAACAAACATTAATTGCTACGCAAACAAGTCAATCATCATTTAAGACCTCTTAGGAATGCATAAAACATGAAAGTATATATAGATTATAAAAGCAAAATTTTCTGCAAAATCTTATGTCAATCAAAGCCATGAATGACATATAAATTGTAGTTAGAACTTTTTGTAAAATTTACTGCAGATGTCCAATACACATACGGAGACAATGTAACTTAGACTTTTTAAGCAATTGCCAATTGGTTAAAATGTCAAATATTGACTCTTCCGTGAAGAAATATTGGTTCGGTTAGGCAAGGAGAAATAATTAATTGATGTAATTTTTTTCGTATTTATTTATTTTTTTGGTCAAATAGCTAGAAATTATTCTAATGGTTAGAAATTATATTTTTAAGAAGAATAAGTGGGGTGTCCGTGGTTCGAACCTTGACCCCTGTATATATCATGAAATATCTACACCAATCAAGCCAAGTCCACGAGACATTTTTCCAACTACAATTAGAATATTGGTTATTATTGGTATTCACGGCGCGATTAGTTCGACGTTAAGGTTAAATCTGAACCGCAAGATAAAAAAATATTTAAGTTTGATTTGGTTCGATTGACTTTCAAAATAAAAATCGAACCAAATCAAACAAATGCAGTTTGGGTTGGTTCGGTTGGTGCGATTTTATGCGAGACAATACAATTTTTTGTTTCCAATATTGAAGTCAAGTTAAAAATCTTAAACACAATTTTTTTAAAAGACGCTAAAATACAACTTATTTTCAGCAATGTTTTCGACAATGTTTAAAATTTCATCTAACATTACAATTTCGTGTTCATACAACAAAGTTCTCAGTAACATAGACCAAATTAAAAATGTGGACAAAAAGTAATCCTATCATGTAAGAAATGCAAAAGACTAAGATTTTATCATTTCCTAAGAGTTCAAGTAGTACATAAATACATTTTTAAAATAAAAAGCAAAGAAGAAGCTTAACAAGAGAAAAAACATGTCATTCTATAAAAATTCTTATTGAGTTTCTATGAGTATTGGATTAGATGACATGGTTTGCTTATGTTGTGATTTGGTTCGGTTTAGTTCCGTTTGTAAAATAAAAACCACAAACCAAATCGAACCGTGCGATTATATAAAGAAAAGACCCAAATACATCTAAATTAAATATGATTTTTACAATTTTTGATTTGAGTTGTTTCAGTTTGCGGTTTTTATTTTGGACTGGTTCGGTTTGAAATATCCTCCTCCCAATCTTTCATGATATATTTTACGTATAAAATTCAACGCGCATTGGATATCATTTTATTTTCATAAAAAAAGAAAGAATACATATTTTGCTGATGTCCTCTTTTGGATGCGAACGGTAGCTCAAATACAAAATAGAAACATGTCACTAACAATATGAATCCAAACTACTCATATTTTATTGTTCACACGTTTTATTTAATGTTCTTGACAAATGGAAGTGTTGAATGTTGATAAGCTAAATTAATCAATTAAGATTATTTAGTGAAGAACTAGCCGAATGGAAGTACATCACACTAACTTATTAATTCTTACGACCACCATTTCATAAGATGACCATTTCTTTCTTTTTTGAAGTTCAAAGATGACCATTTCATTTTTATGTTAGGACGGCTTATTTGTGATTGTGGGCTTGCAACAACATTTTCTGTAGATTTATATAAGTGGTACGTATATGCATGCAACCCCACGTACAAATTCAATATAAATAGGCCTTAATACGATGCCAATAATCATCCACAAATACCACACCTCATAGTACAAATTTCTATCTTAAAATTATTCTAGGGCTTGCAAGTTTCGAGTTCTTATCAAATGGCTAATCTTTCATTCTTGCTGCCTGTTTTAGCTCTTTCATTTTTAGTTGTCTTTGCAGCTGATGCTACTACTCTCCAAGATTTTTGCGTGACAAATCCAATAGGCCAAGGTATAATTAACACACACTCACGAGTATTTCTTTACGTTTTAATTTATTACGAAGTGAGAAATGCTAGAGCAGCATATTCAAACACTCTTTTCATTATCAACCCAAATTTAAATGACTTCCACTAATTTATATATAGGTTCATATGATTTTTTATTTTTTTAAAATCGTGGGACGCATTCTCAAATGGCGAGATTGATTTAAGTAAATTTCAACCAATGATAAAAGAAAAGAGTTAAAATTAACGAGAATATGTGAATTTATACTCTTGTTTCAAAAAAAAAAGTAAAGTTTATACTCAGAAAATTCAATTAGATTCTAACAATTTTTTCCTTATCATTTGTGACAATGTTAGGGAATTCAGTATGCAAGGATCCAGAACTTGTTGAGGCAAAAGACTTCTTCTTTAGTGGCCTTCACATAGCAGGCAACGCTACTAATGCTGTTGGGTCTAAAGTAACTCCAGTCTTTGCATCTCAGCTTCCAGGATTGAACACATTGGGAATCTCCATGGCTCGTGTCGACATAGCACCATGGGGAGTTAACCCTCCTCACCTGCATCCCCGTGCTACTGAAATATTAACTGTACTTGAAGGCACATTAGAAGTTGGATTCATCACTTCAAATCCAGAAAACCGTCACTTTCGTAAAGTTCTACATAAGGGAGATGTGTTTGTGTTTCCTATAGGGCTCATTCACTATCAAAGAAATATTGGATATGACAATGTTGTTGCCATTGCAGCACTTAGTAGCCAGAATCCAGGAGCTATAACTATTGGCAATGCAGTGTTTGGGGCTACACCTGAGATAGCTGGTGAAGTGCTCGTTAGGTCTTTTAAATTGGACAAGACTACCATCAATTACTTGCAGTCCAAGTTTTAGAATATTGGGAGGGAATTCAGCTGTTTTTGTGTGTTTGTATGTTTCATTTGTTGGTCTTTCTTATTTCCTATGGTATTTTATTATCATTCATTTGATTCTTTCCTAAAAGTGTGGGCATACCGTTTGTTTTTGTTTTTTTCATGTGATATTAATTAAAAAAGGTTTCATGTATTTCCCTTATTTTTGTAGTTGTTCCATCTCCCAGCTTCTATTATTCCCTTTCAGATTTTGTTGTTGTTCTCTATCCAAGTATCGATTATTTCATTTTACTATTCCATCCTCTAAATAGGAGAAAAATTCTGAAACTTGAAATGATTTTTTTTTTCATATTTACATTCCATAAACTATGAAGTCCGAACACGTACTAAGAGTGTGTGCGCAATATATTGTAACAAATTATGTTTATTTTTTTTAATGATACCAACAATATAACAAATATAATATTTTTAAAAAAAATATAACAAATATAATATAAATTTTTATATTTTTGAATGACACCAACAAAATAGCATTGTTATGGTCAAATTTACTTAGGAATATAATTGAAAGGGAAAATGTCAGCCAAAAACAGTCTACTTTCGTTGTATATAGTATAGATTATTATTATTATTATACCAAATGCATCACGTGATCTTTTAAGTTTAATATTTGTACTGATTAATCTTTTTAGTTTTAAAATTATCATTTATGTTGATCGAAGTGAACAAGATAGTCCTTTGTTTTTTTACTCTTTTTTTTTTTTAACAAATTGATTCATTTCTCCATCAGACTAAGTGTTTACATGGCCATTTCAAATTGATGTAGAAGGTCCAAAAAGTATTTATGATATCAAACATGATTACTTTTATATATATATATATATATTCTTATTTTTATCAATTCAATCTCAATCTTATAGATAAATTTTTAATCAATATTATATATTAACTAATTGCTCAATTTTGTTCGAACTAAGATTGAATAATATACGTATGAATCAAAGTTTTCATAGCGGTGAATTTCAATCTACCAACTTAGTAATAAACATAACATAAGCATTTTCTTCCACCTATTAATTAACCATAGTTTTGATAGCAATGAATTTAAAAATACCAACTTAACAATAAACGTTCACACATATACCTTTTTTAACTGAGTTTGGTGGAAATAGAGTAATTATTTTTTTTTACAAAGGAAAGAGAGTAATTTATTATTATTATTATTATTATTCCATAAGATAATACTAGTAACACATAAACATATTGGCAAAAGCAAGAGGGAGAATAAGAAATCAAATGCCCTTTCTTAATTTCTTGACACCTGAACAATAACGAAGAACTAACCTTGTTCGATTAGTTTCATAAAGAACAACGATAGCTTTTTCACGTGAGCCATTTGGGAACTGATTTAATATATTATACTAATTATTAACATATTTAGATAATAAATGGGAAGCTTAACAAAAAAAAAATACATGGATTTTATCAGATGAGGCATCGTTTATAAGAGCTTCATACAAGATCATTATGAATTTCTCTTCGCAGGAAAATCCAGTTGAATTTTTTTTTATTTTTTTTATACAAGTTGAAATGAAATTTTAATTTGTGGTAATATTAGGTAAAAGTGTTGAAAAAAGGTGAGAGAGTTGGATTTGAATCCTTTTTAATCCATTGTCTCATGCGGTTCATTCTATCTTAATCTCATTCATTCACTTATACAAATTAAATACTAGAATACTTATAAATAATCACAAAATGTACAATAATTGTCATAGGAATTTATTATTATGCAAATAGTGACGAAATAGTAGTAACTAGTATTGTTCAATCTACTTGTAATAATGTAAACCAAAGAAAAATGATACTTTTAATTAATGGCCCTCGTTTCCTTTTGTTGATTTATTACTGCTGCTTCACAGACCTGGTCACAGTGGGTTTTCCACTCCGTTTCCTTTTAAAACAATTTTCAGAATGGACAGAGCAAAAGAGATACTCCATATATGACTTTGTTTGTGCAAGGAAAATGTAAACTCCTAAATTGTACAATATTTGTTTTATATGGTGCCTGTTTAGTTACTCTACCTTTTCAATCCCCCTTACCATGCTGGCCAGCTAGTCACATGGCATCAAATTTTTCACAGTTAGGAAAAAGGTAATTGGGCAATTACATTATTAGACGTGTAAAAAAAGTTAATTTATGCATAAGCTTAAATTTAAGTTTAACTCTTCATCTACTATTCTTACCAAACAACTCAAAATAAAAAACAACAATGATGGATAGACATCTTTAATATGTACACCCTTTGTACCACTCTCGAAAATTTAAGTTAATCAAATATATGGTCTGTGTGACCACATTTTTTTAGTTGTGTGACCACTATTTATTTGATTAACTAAGTGGAAAAATAGTGGTCACTTGCATTTTAGTTGCGCGACCACATTTTTCAGCTTCTAAATGCTGGAAAAATTGTGGTCATGCAACTGAAAAAACGTGGTCACACAGACCATATATTTGGTTAAATTAAATTTTTCAGAGTGGTACAAAATGGTGTACATATTAAGGGTGTCAACTGATCTTTATTCAATAAAAAAACTCATGCACAAAATAGTATTCTTTCATGCTCATTTCAATCGTCGTTTTAATGTTGTGTGCACTTATTGAGAAAATGATTGGCACATCACCGAACAAGAACTAGCATCCATTTGTACCATTCATCTAACGACTTGATGGTATTCTTGCCAAGTTTCACGGGGTTCGTTACAATCCGATCAATCCAAGTTGATGCAAAGGGTAGCGAAGAGGGGATACCTAAACTCTATCGAACATGGAGTTGAAATTCAACTTTTCACCTCCGTTGATCAAGATGTATTCGGGGATACTCGCATCCCATCAAATTTGGGGAGGGGGAATGCAAAAACCCTCAACATTGACATGCAATATGCACGGGGATTTGAAGGGATTGTCCAGCAAAAAAGAGATTATGCAACTTTATTTATGCAACAAAAAAGTATAATGTACAGTATTTGTCTTATACGGTGCGTGTTATTTCATGTTCACCATCTAGCTTATCACATCAAGCTAGAAATTTTCCCAATGTATATAAATTTTAAAAGTGAGTTTATACATAAAATAAAATAAAATCAGAATTACAACAAATATGAGTACAACCATCAATATCAAATGCCCTTTCTTTTAAACTTAGTCAAGAAGTTAAAATTACATTGATGCAAAGAGTTCATTTCTTCACAACTGAACAACAACGAAGAACTTCATCTCTTCTAATCTTGTTCAAAAAGCTTTTTTCATTTCAGCCATTTGTGACTAACATCGTTCTCTTCAACTCATCAACTCAAGGTGTGTTAATTTTTTTTTCATTTTCAAGAAGTAGAAACAAGACAATGGATAATACACTGAACACAATCTGAACTAATTTCCCCCCTTTTTCAAGAAGTAGAAAGTTCACTCTGTTGTGTTTTTATATTGTGAATGTGAATAGGATTTGGATTGTGAAAGAAATGGATGAATTGGACTCTCTATCAATGAACCTTGCTGCTGATGTAAAGCCAATTACACGGACTCTTTTGATGTTTGAGCTCAAGATAACTCCAACTTTTGAATGCAAAAGATTGACGATTGACGTGGTTGTTGAGGACAGAAGCACTATTGACACGAAAATTGTTCATTCCCAGTTTTTTATGCTCAAAAAACAGTATGTTGGTGAGACCACCACACTGAATTTCCCAGTGGCAATCCATGGCCCTCTTCCAAAAGAATTCATTGTTGAGATACATAATTTTCTGTCAATTTTTCATGCTGTACCCATAATTGTTGCGGTTCCTCTGACACATATAGTCCTACCTGAAGAAGAAGACTACTATCCTTTGCCTGCTGAAGTATTCGATGTGCAATCATTGTTGCCTGTTGCAAGCTTGGGAAATACATCTTACCAAGCTCTCTATCAGAATCAATTCAAGCAATTTAATAAAATACAAACACATGCTTTTCAAGTTCTTTACAAGTCTGATGACAACGTTTTTCTTGCTGCTCCGACTGGAAGTGGAAAGACCACATGTGCAGAAATTGCAATTTTGAGAAATCATCAAAAAGGGCATATGCCTGTAGTTTATATTGCACCTATTAAAGCTATTGCTCAAAACCGGTATCGTGAATGGAAGAAAATTTTTGGGGGTGGCCTCAATTCAATGATTGTTGAATTAACCGGAGAAAACGAGACAGATTTGAAACTGCTTGAGGAAGGAAAGATTATCATTACTACCCCACAGATATGGGATGCTTTATCCCGCCAATGGAAACAAATAATCCAAATTCAACAAGTTCATCTTTTGATCCTTGACGACCTCCACTTCATTGGAGGTCTAGAGGGTCATATTTTAGAGCGTATTATTGTGAGGATGAAGCAGATTTCTACTCGGGTTGGAAAAAAGATGCGCATTGTGGCATTGTCAGCACCAATTACAAATGGAAAGGATATTGGGGAATGGATTGGAGCTACCTCCCACAGCCTCTTCAATTTCCCCCCCACTGCTCGTCATGTTCCTCTGGAATTATTCATTCAGGTGTCCATTTTCTGATTTACGTTCAGCCAATCCCTTGGCTAGGTTAAAGGAAATGGCCAAAATAACTCATAGTTTTATTACAGAGCATGCAAAGAATGGGAAACCTATTCTTGTGTATGTACCTACATGGGAGAATGTATCAACAACAGTTTCGAATATGATTTCTGTTTCACAGGCCAAGCCGTGGGAGCAGTTTACTTCACAACAACAACAACAAGCATTTGAAGCCTCTATTTGGAAGATTAGTGATTTTACATTAAAAATCGCTTTAACTCAAGGAGTAGGCTTTTTGCATGAGGGCTTGAACACTAATGATCAGGAAGTTGTCATCCGATTCTTTGAAGCCGGTCTGATTAAAATTTGCATCATAAGCAGCTCCATGTGTTGGGAAGTATCTTTGTCTGCGCATATAGTGGTTTTGATGGGCACAGAATATTATGACTTTGATGAACCCAGTTATCCTATCACAGATATTCTCCATATGATGGGACAAGCTGGTCGTCGTTTGATCGACAGTGTTGGAAAAGCTCTCATACCGTGCCTTCCAAATAAAAGGAGATACTACAATATCTTGTTGTGTGATTTATTACCTATTGAGAGTCATTTTCATAATTGCTTAAACGATACAGTCAATGCTGAAATCGTTGCTGGAATTATTGAAAACTTCAACGATGGCATTGATTATCTTGAAAAATCATTCCTGTGTCGGCGTCTCCACAATAATCCTAGTTATTATGACTTTCAAGGATTTATTGGCGAAGATTTACGCACTCACCTCTCATCGTTAGTTCAAAGATCCATGAATGAATTAATGATAAGCGGGATGGTTAGAGTTAGAGATGAGGGTGGGGATAACATTTCTTCATCCGTTCTTGGAAGGATAGCATCCGATAACTACATCAATTATCAAACTATTGAAGCATTTTCTACACGGATCACCCAAGACTCCAATATGAGGGATCTTTTAGAAATTCTCTGGTCTGCTTCAGAATTTGAAGCACATCCCACCAGACGGCTACATGTAGAAGAGGATGAGATCCGATTGCTAATCACCAAAGAAAAGTTTCCCCATGTTGACAACAGAGTCACAAACCCACAAACAAAAGCTATCGCCCTACTACAAGCCCACTTCTCAAGGCTTCCTATTTCAAGTATGAACCTTGAAGCGGATAGGAGAGAGGTAGTACTTTTATTTGAGAAACTCCTAATTGGATTGATGGAAGTTATATTAGAAAGGCATTGGACATTGTTGTATACTCGTGCGATGGAAATTAATCAAATATTGATTCAAGCGATTTGGCATGACGACCCTATTTTGCTGCAACTTCCTCATTTTACAAGGGAGTTGGTTGATAAATGCAATGATATCAACATTCAAAACTTTTATGACCTGAAAACTACAGAGATACAAAATGTAAGAGAACTGTTGGGACTGACAACTTCTGAATGGTTGGATATCACTCGTTTTATGGAGTATAACAGTTTTCCAATAAAGCATCATGTAAGGATGGATGAGATATTTTTTGGGAAGAGTAGAACAGTTGATGTGATTCTGAGAACAAAAGGAAAAAGGAATGAAATATTGATTAAATTTCCTCACTATCCATGTAAGAGAAGAATTAAATGGTGGGTTTTTGTATTAGATGATCAAGACAATGTTCTTACCTTCAAATTAGTTTCTCCTTGGACATCTAACATGTTAGATGCTACATTAAGGTTTACGTCTCCAGTCCAAACAGAAAGTGCTTTGTATAACCTCTATTTCGTATGTGATTCAATAAAAGGTGTTACTGAAAGGAGAAGTTTTCATGTGAAAGGCTGTGCCGTGGACTAAAAGCTGGCCATAAACATTTGCTATGGTGTTCAGGTACTTTATTAATTTTCTTTTTGTTGGGACTGAGTTGCTACTTGTTTATGCGCTTGAGTTAATTATTTGTGGGGGTTTAATCTTTGATGTTTGCAATTGCATATTGTTGGTGTGGTTTTAGAATGCTCATGTTGACTGATAGTGCTTCCCTCTCAACAAAATATACTTCTGAAACCTTATTTTGCTTTTGTTGGATTTTAAAACAAATGTAAACCACTTTAAGATTGATGAATATGTAAATTAGTCTCTTTTAATATTGATGTATTTACTACTAAATGGAATGTTTCCTAACTAAAAAACTAAATTAGTCTCTGTTTTAAATTTGTATTTAAATCAATTAATGCATGATGTTAGCCTCAGTTTGTGCACTATACAAGTGCATATAGAATCCCTTTCAATGTACTCGTAATTTAAGATATTTGAAGGATCAAACTTTTTTAAAATGAAGAATTCATTTTAGAGTATAGTGGGAAATATCAACGATTGATTAAAAAACTAAGGGTTGGTATTGTATGCACATGCATAACAAAATGATAGGTGTATTGAAATATCATTTCTTCCTTTCTTTATATTATTTCTACTCACTTTAAACGAGTCAAATTTGTTTCCTAAAAAAATGGTAAAAAATGTTATTTTTATTCTGTTTAGGATGGACAACTATTACATTGCTTATGCTTATTTGCTTTAAATCTATCACTAAACAGTGTGTGATTCACAAAATAACCTACCTAAGTTTAGTCAAGTAGATATGACGGGAAGGGAACACTGGTTTTCACGATCACTTGCCAGAAAGATGGGGAATGGGAGTTTTACTAGATTATGGTTAGTCGTGTGGACAGGTTCGGTTCCTTTAAACGAGAGTTTTCCACGGTTGTATTCTATTTCGGAGCAAAAGAAGGGTACAGTTAGTGAGGTAAGAATGAGGGAACATAACATTTAGAGTTGGTCATTCCTTTGGCGTAGAAGGTTATATGAATGGGAGCATGAGAATTTGCAGGACATATTGTGGGCAGGTGCGAGTCTTTTTGGTTTTCAGTGGCATAGTTTTTGTTCTGGTTTTTCTGGTTTGTGGGCGGGCGTTGAGGGCCTGAGTGTGATCACCTTTTTCAGCTCCTTCTCTTTGGTGTATCTTGGATTTCAGGGTTGCTTTGTTTTTTGTTTTTCAATTGCAGGGTCTTTTTTTCTCTGCTATATTGATTATTGGTTTTCGAAGGACCTTGTGTTTTTTCCCTGCATCTCAGTTTGTTTGAATGGTGTTTGTGTTATATTTAGGGGTTGGTTTTGGGAGGAAGTTTTCTTGTTGGTGGAGTTGTTATTTGTGTGTCTGTCTTAGTTAGCTGACAGGATGTTAAGTATGTTGTTACTGACTGCTTGGACAGTCTTGTACTCGTGTTTGTCTTAGGCTCGAGGCGCGTCTTGTGCGGGTGTCTAAGAGTTTATTAATAAAATTTTTAGCAAGTCAATCACTGATTGAAATAAAACTTGGTACTCTTAGATCAACTGCTACTATTTTTCTTATACTGTTGCAAAATGAATTCCACTGATTTTCTAAGCAAATGTGAGCATCAATTTTGTGTGAGTTTGTGATTGTGCTATTGAAGAGACACACTACATAATCTTAAAGAGATAGTCTTAAACACTACAAAAATATAATTATTAAATTAATAGTGATACTTTGCATGTGGTATTATGGAAAGAACAACCAATAGTGTTGACATACACACTGGTTAGTAAGGTGATTAAATGTGTCTTATACTTTTCATTTCTTGTTACAGAACAGGTTAGCTAAGAAATGTGATGAGGAAGGACCCAAGGAGCATGAAGTTTATTTCATTTTAAGTTTGCTTCCCTGATATTAGTTTCTTTTGAAAGAAAAGAATATATGCTGTAAGCACACTCATGAGAACTTGGCCATTTGTGACCAGTTCTAAGAATATGGATTATCTTTCTTAAATACTCTTTGTAAGGCTCTTGTTATTCTAACATTGATCAATTGCTAAAATTTCTTTTTGAGAATTGCGAGTGAGATCTTCTCCTTAAACTTTGATTGTCAAAGGCTTGTTCATCATTTATGCGAAAAAGACATCCATAATTGTATTCCCAGTTTATTTTTCAGTTGTTATTAGTGCAATTTTTTATATTTTAGGTGTGAATGTTTATACTCTTCATGTTCCATTTCTTTTATTTTTTATCTTCTTGGCAACGGGTCCAAGCTAACATTGGGAATTTGCTCCGGAACATTGATTTTCAAAACCCTCGACCACTGATTATTGTCAAAGCTTCTATGAAAACCACAAATAAAGTTATAGGCATAAGCTGCAGAATATTCGCCAAAATCTCTTTATCGGTGTCCTTGAATGTATTGATATTGCAAATACATTTATTGGTGTGTCTTTTTACGGACTAAACTGGCTAGCAATAGACATATCAAACTAGTAGTTGATGTTTCCTCCTAGAACGAATGATCTATTTGTATGTGAAAACTGATAAATAACCCTTGCCAATTTTCAGTTAGACATATGGTTTTAGTTCTAAATTTAAGCGTAAACATTTTTAGCTCTTCAAAGTTTTGTTCAAATCCTGCAAATATATTTCCAAGCTTATTTATAGACGGATAGTTTTTCTTTTCTTTTCCTATGAACGTTCATGCTAAGCTTTTATGAATGGTTGTTCTTTAAACATGCATACATTGTCTCTTCCTAGTCGCTAGATCAGATTCATTCCAATCTGCTATATATAGTCTTGTTGTTCATGTAAAATAATAGTAACACCATCAAAATAAATTAATAATGTTGTAGAAGGTATCGGTCCATAAAATGAGTTATCGAAAGGGACTAATTTGATGTAGTCTTCAATGGTGACATAATTTGGTATACAGCTGTAATAATATACAAGGATATACACCAAAGGAAATATAAGTATAAAGTATATGGTCTTTATATTACCGAGAATAAGATAGTTTTCAAAGAGTTAGTATGATGATATATTTACATTTATTTTGTGACAATTTTTCCATCAATTTATTTTGGAGCTTTTTTTTTTCCTCTGCTTTTACAAAAATACCCCTATTTATATGGGTCGTCAAAATAGTTGTTGCAAAATAAATGTTCAAATATCATATCTCTTTAAAAAATATATTTTTAAAAATATTGATGACCTGTTTTTGGTACAAACAAAAAACTGATAATTTAATCAATATGAATTCATTAAAACATAAATTACCGTTCATTTTGTAACGAACATGCAATTGCATGGATTCCATGAACAGTCAAGAATGAAGGAATGAATGATGAAGAAGTAAGAAAAATGGTGAAGTAAAGAATGAAGGAATTTGTTGAAGATGGAAGCCTATTTATAGCCTAAAACAAGTCCTATATCATAATTACATTCAAATTACACGTTTTCCACCGTCCAAAATTTCATTAAACACAACACAAACCGTCAAAACCTTTGGTGAAACGCCACCGTCCAAAAAAACTGAGCATTTTCGGATTATATAATCCGAACCTTTCTAAGAATGTGTTTAATGAATGATCTTCAAATTTTAATTCAATCTATGAGTTTAAATGAACATCTTTAATGTAAAGTAAAACATGATGAAAATTTTCAGAATATATCTATCTATTTTTGAAAATTCTCATTTGTAGCGTAAGGTTATGGGAAGAGTTTTTTGCCAGCATGATAAAGATCTTCGGCTACCTGAAGATCTTCAGCATATATCTATATATTATATAAAACATAATAAAACAACCTAATTCAACAACATATATATAACCATAGATAAAACATAATCCAATTACATAAAACACGTAATTAAATAAAATATAGCACATCATGGATCGACTAAATTAATGTCTTCATGTGGTGCGTCCAAGAGTGCCTTGATCTCTTCGTAGTTCCTGGGTTGGATAAAATTTTTTTGAATTTGTTCAATAGATCTGACCAACGAAGGGTCCAAGTCGATCGGCCCTCTAGTACTGTACTAACCAAAGATCGAGAACATGGTTCTCACATCGTCGTCGTTCATGAGCTTCATCGATTGAACCGCACAGTCCCGGCTGAGTCGGTCGATGGACGTCGATACTCAACACCGTCCATCCTCCGTGTGTCTCTGTAGTTGAGTTGGCGGTTGATTTGATCCAACTGACCCTTCAAATCGGAGAGGGTGACATCAGTATGAATCTTGAACAGATGGGGTGGTTATGAAAACAGGGACGCCTATTTATAGAGGTTTCTAGGTGTCCTTGACCACAGAAACCGTCAGTGCAATGTTGACCACAAAATAAATCTTGTCCTTAACATTTTTGGATTATATAATCCGAAACTTCCCTCACCTACATAAGAATCTTGAACAAATGGGGTGGTTATGAATATAGGGACGCCTATTTATAGAGGTTTCTAGGCGTCCTTGACCACAGAAATTGTCGGTGCAATGTTGACCACAAAAAAATTCTTATCCTTAACATTTTTGGATTATATAATCCCAAACTTCCCTCACCTACATAAGGTACGAAGTTTCTCTCATTTTCATCCAATATCGAATAATCTCGGATTAGATAATCCGAAAACCAAGGGTAGAAGTTTATATTATATAATCCGAACCAAGACAGTTTTTTGGTCGGTGGTCTGTACCAAATAAAACACGTTTTCAAAGGTTTTACTAGCATTATTAGATGGTAAAACCCCTTTGAAACATGTTTTTTTGACTCAACATTAAGTTTAGATACACTACATGCAACCATTCCCCTATAAATAGCCTCTAAACCTTCACTATGTCTCACACCATCATCTTACACTTTATCCTCCTCTTCCTTCTACAACAATGTGTTTCCATCATTGACCTTTCATAGAAAGAGGCTACTTTGAAAATTCAGGGATTGTATGAACGGTCAATGGGGATGGCGACACGTTGCAAAAAAGTGCAATAAGTCTCGGTGTAAGGTTGGTCTGTCTAGGTGCAAGGTTAACCATCAAGGTCTCTTTCGTCTTAGAAAGTGAACAAACCTTACCTTAGCCCCCCATCCCACCATCTATTTCTCCTTCCCCTTCGCTCGCCCTTTCCTCCCCATCAGCTTGCGCCACTAGTTTAGCTTCCCCCCTCCATCTTCTTGTGTTGCAGGTTTAGTTTTATGTTTCTAATAAATTAGTTGTAGGTGTTTGAATGTTCTATGTAATAAGCATTAAGCTTCAACTTTATTGTAAATGTATTGATATAATAATAAAATGAGATTTTATGTGTATCATTTTGTCCTTTTATTTTTGTTTTTATTTGCATTTATTTTATGATTTTGGCATCTAGATAATATAAAATAGGCTTAATTGCAATTTTAGCCCCCTAACTTTTCCAAAATCGCAACTTTGGAAAAGTTAGGGGGCTGAAACTGCAATTAAGCCTATAAAATAAACCAAAGTCTAATTAAAAATCTGGTAAAAGCTATTTTTGGATTACATAATCCAAAAATTTATGGCAATCTAGTTCAGATTATATAATTTGAACCAGAGTATTTTGGGGAAAAAATAGGGCGCGTGAGAAATAAGAAGGTGAGAAAAGTAATAGTCTCATAATAATAATAATAATAATAATAATAATAAGTAGTAGTAGTAGTCGTCGTCATAGTAGTAGTAGAAATTTGTTGTTCACACTTGTTGAAAGGCTGAAAAACACCAGTAAAATACGTAAATGCCCCCGCGATAATTAACTGCTGATGCAAATAATCGGTGTAGTTAACTATCGACGTTCCTTCGGCAATTAATTGCCGATACTCTGTTATAAGAACAGAACAGACATAGGAATATCCAAAACTCCATTGTTACGGTTTTGGGATTCTTAGGTGCGATTTTCACCAACCATAAGTCATTCCAAGCCAATTCTAAGCATAAAATCAAGTAAGTGTTTTGATTCCTATTGCATTGATTTTTTTTTTATATACTGAATTGTTAGATTTTGTGGATAATTTGTGACATATTAAGGTTTTGTTGATTTTTGATTTTTGATTTGATGGTGTTAGATGTTTATGATGATTTTTGATTGAATTGTGTTAGAAAATGTTAGGTATTGTTAGAAAATGTTAGGAATTGTTAGAATTGTTAGAAATTGTAAAAATTGTTAGGAATTTTTGGTAGAATTTTCGATCCGATGTTTGCATCATGTAGAAATGTCTCAGAAACAGGGCGATGCTGCTCAATTAAAAAAAGAGGGTAAGAATAAGAAAGCTAAATCAACTATTACATGGCATGAAATCGAATGTGATGGCTCCGTTAAAAAAAGCGATTCGAAAGTGCCGGTTTACAACCATTCCAGGCTGAGGAGGAACGGAAGGACATGTTATTTCGGTCCTCAACCAAAACAGGTTCCCCAGGGACTGTCGAGGACTACCCAATTGACTTGTGTGACGAGAAAGATGATTGAATGTAATGACTTGTAATGTCTAATTGTTTTGGATCTTTTTTTATGTTTTTTTATATGTTGCACATTTTGGTTTACATTTTCGTACTTTGAATAAAGTCGCGTATTGAATAAATTCGATTAAAGTCGTGTATTGAATAAATTCGAATAAGTGACACAATTACACAAAATCAATTAAAAAAATATACAATTTTATCTAGTTTTAATTTCATCAACATTATATTACATTCTCCCTAAATATATGTGGTATTATCATGATGTTGGATTTAAATTTAATTGTTGAAAGTTTGCTCAAAATGTTGGGATTGAAGTGTCTTATACTTAGTGTAAAAATTTGCAAGTCTGTTTGAAAACTCAAAAGAATGAAGAGAACAACACATGTGTCCTACAAACTCAACTATATAAATTCTCACATCGAATTCCCTCATATAAGATGAGTAGGAACTTAAAGGATTGCATTCCAATACATTCTTTTGAACTTAATCCTACTGCACTGCCAACTGGCAAGTTTCAATTGACAGAGGATCATGATCAAACACAAAATAACATCTTAGAGGTGCATTCCCTTACGTCCCACATATCTTATACAAGGGAATTCGATGTGAGAATTTATATAGTTGATTATGCAGAATACATGTTTCGTTCTCTTCATTCTTTTGAGTTTTCAATCATTGTTGCAAACCTCTACCCTAAGTATAAGACACTTTAACCCCAACATCTTCAGCAAACTAACAAGAATTAAACTTAAATTTCAACAAAATAAAGACAGTACATAATAATGACGCTACCTAATCATAATCTTATGGCAGAATCAAACTGTTGAGAATATCTTCAGTTGATCTTAGTAACGTGATAAACATATCGATCCACAGGAACATGATGTGCTGCAAAAAATTGAGAACATGCTCCTCACGTCGTCGTCGTTCTTTAACTATAGCCGATTGAACGTTATTCTCCCATCGTCCAATGTTGGACACTCATACCAAATGTATTCCACCCTCCTTGTGTCTCCGGGGTTGAGTCCTTGGTTGATTTCATCCAGTTGATCCTTGAGACCTTTTAACGTGATATTAATGTACCGAACCTTGAACATCTGAGGATTTCCACCGTTGAAGCGTATGCAAACCTTGAAGTAATCGACCATTGTTTCAAATCTACACCATAAAATAATTAAACAATCCATGAATAACTCATTCAAGCCTTTCTTCAAACACTTGGAGTGCAAATTATACATAAAGCCTAAAAATCATAACTATTTATAGAGATTTCTAGGCGTCCTTGACCACATAATTTGTCTGTGCAATGTGGACCAAAAAAAAACCACGTCCTTAACATTCTTGGATTATATAATCCGAAACTTTCCTCACCTACATAAAGTACAAAGTTTCTCTCATTTTCACCCAATATATTGAATAATTTCGGATTACATAATCCAAAACCAAGGCTAGAAGTTTGGATTATATAATCTGAACCAAGACAATTTTTTGGTCAATGGTCTGCACCAAATAAAACATGTTTTCAAAGGTTTTACTAGCATTAATGATTGGTAAAACCCCTTTGAAACACATTTTTTGATTCAATATTAAGTTTAGATACACTCTATGCAATCATTCCCCTATAAATAACTTCCAAACCTTCACCATTTCTCACACCATCATCTCACACTTTCTCCTCCCCTTCCTTCTACAACAATGTGTTTCCATCGTTGACATTTCATAGAAAGAGGCTACTTTGAAAATTCAGGGATTGTATGAACGGTCAATGGGAATGGCGACGCGCTGCAAAGAAGTGTGGTAAGTCTGAGTGTGAGGTTGATCTATCTGGGTGCAAGGTTAACCATCAATGTCACTTTCGTCCTATAAAGGAAACAAACCTTACCTTAGC
>Ga0315915_1001488_pt1 | contig 28471 bp, 30 predicted proteins | sample MpolbnodulesMG_FD_207738 | JGI IMG/M metagenome (GOLD analysis project Ga0315915, IMG submission 207738) | Medicago polymorpha root nodule microbial communities from Los Angeles, California, United States - branched nodules | ecosystem: Host-associated > Plants > Roots > Nodule | place: USA... | reverse complement strand
GGTCTTATGTTTGGACTTATTTATTGGAAAAAAGGAGATAAGATGTAAGTAATTTGATAGTATAATACTTCACCGGTACCTGTTAACAGGTCCAATAAACAATGACATGTCTCCATACCAGTGGCCCTTAGCTTCTTGATCACAGCAATTTCCCCACGATATCATTAGACATAGGACTATGGTGCATCGCACTCCACCCACAGGAGTCTTTCTTGTAAGGGTGATACCAAGATGCATTTTATTACATTGCCCCTTTTCATACTTGAGCAAATGATCATATCCACTTAGGCACTCTACCCTTTTTGTCAAGACCCCAGCAGAGCAGTGCTCATCATTTTGTAGGGATAAAAATCTATCTCCATAAACTTCAATTGCATATATGAAAGTTTGCCAGGTCCCCCGTTCTCAAATCTGTGAATGATTTACATCTTAGGCACATGTGTTGTAAACAATTCTCAAATTCTCATATGCCCTTTCCAAAGGTTATTCTTCTAAGGCTTATTATTTTCTAAGGCCGAAGATTCTTCTTTTATTACTCTCCACTCTCTACTCATACGCCGCAAGCCGTATGACCTGTTAACTTGTCTGGCATGCTCATCCTAAGAAAACAATAATTGATCCTTAGCTAGAAAACAAGGCAACAATGCCCATCATACTTGATGTTTGATGTCTCTTCCTAATGAGATCTCTAATCCACAAAAGAAAAATTGTGAATAAAGTGCAGGATCGTAATATTTTTCTAAATCACTAGCACCAATAAGAACTATTGCTTTCCTTATCTGAGAACAGGTGTAATCAACAATTTATTTTTCCAAATGTACATGATAAAGTTATAAAAATGCTTAGTTTCATATTTATATATGTTACATGAGAAAAAATATATCATATTTGCAGGCAAAAGGAACAAGACCTTTTGAATCTCGTTGGAGCTATGTATTCATCTGTTATTTTCCTTGGTGCAAGCAACACAAGCAGCGTGCAACCTATTGTTGCAACAGAAAGAACTGTTCTCTACCGTGAAAGAGCTGCTGGAATGTACTCAGAACTGACCTATGCAATTGGTCAGGTAAAACTACACAACCCTTTCACCTAAAACAACATTAATTAACAAAGATAAATTAGCAAAATTACACAGTTCATCATAACAACTATTATTTTGCAGGTAGCAATTGAAGTAATTTATGTTGCAATCCAAAGTCTAATATATTCCAATATCCTTTACTGGATGCTTGGGTTCCAACCGCAAGTTGAAAATTTCTTTTGGTTCTACTTCTTCATATTCATGTCCTTTCTCTACTTCACACTATATGGAATGATGACTGTGGCATTGACACCAAACCACCAAATTGCTGCAATAGTTATGTCTTTCTTCATCAGTTTTTGGAACCTGTTCTCTGGCTTTCTTATTCCAAGAACGGTATGTGTGTGATCAGCAATGATCAAATATAGTTCTTACTCTTAATACCCTAGGAGAATATTCCACACCATTACTGAATCTATTAATAGCAACCCCTCTATCTTTTTAGGTCCCAGACCCTATTGCCACTAAAGTGGTGCTTAGGGAAGGAAAATGGAAATTGCATTTTCAGCTAAAGGATATTAAATCTCTTAAGAAATATATATATATATATAAAAAAAAAATATCCTAATCAAATGAATTAGGCACATAGAGCCACATAAACAGATGGACCCCAACAAACAAAAACTTGCTATGTTTATAACCTTATGGGATTGAGGTTTATGGATTTACTAGCCTGGAAAGAATATCTTCTTATTGATAAGGAAATAAAAAAATGTATATGTATATATAATTAGTATGTTACTATTACAACACTTGTTAAGATCCTTGAAAAGATGCTAATATTCTAATTTTTAATGATCATCCAATTTTTAACTAGTTGTTTTTCACGTTGCAGCAAATTCCTATATGGTGGAGGTGGTATTATTGGGCATCTCCTGTGGCATGGACAATATATGGACTGGTGACAACCCAGGTGGGTGACAAGAACAATTCAATAGAGGTTCCTGGATATAGGCTCATGACAGTAAAAGATTATCTTGAGAGGCGATTGGGTTTTGAACATGACTTCCTTGGATATGTTGCTTTGGCTCATATTGCTTTTTGCCTTCTCTTCCTTTTTGTATTTGCCTATGGCATCAAGTTTTTGAACTTCCAGAAAAGATAATCAACATGGAATAAATGAATATGAAAACTGAGAATTGTCATGCAAAATGATATTAGGCAAAATTACTTGTAAAACAAATATGCAAAATTTATATACTATAATGATATATTGTTCAATCTTCCGTGTGACTGTTCTTAATTTCCTTAATGTATTGATGTTTTGCTAGATCATTTGATGATAAGCAATACAAGGGTAATTTACATATGATTTATCGCATATAAAAGGGGAAATTGAACATGTCTCCCCTAAGTGTTTTTGGTTGAAACACATACCTCTAGTTTTTAATTGAACACTAACCTCTCTTATTGTTTTCTCCAAGTGACACACACATCCCTTAGAGTATAATGGTGTTTGTTCTGAGTTAATAAACCACAGATGCAGCCTTACATTTGCCACACCTAACTGATCTAAAGATGTGATCAAACCATTTATATCACAAATCAGAACCAATTATACACTGATTCTAGCCAACAACGCCAAAGTAACATACCTAGTAGGAATCAGTCCACTTTTTCCTTGCAATGAATCAGTCCACTTGCAACAAAAAAAAAATCTGACAGATCATTTTTTTTTTTGAGATTCTGATAAAAATTCAACAATATGCCGAGGGTGACCCATTGATTATGATAGATCATTGGAGTCACCCTCGGCATATTGTTAAAGGAGACTTTTATCACAGTAGAAAACCACAAATATTTATAGGGAAATGCTAATGAGTGCCCTAAGGACACTCTTTAAGGACTTTATATAGTAAGTTTTTATAGAAACTTATGCATTCAATGCATCAGGAATTGAAGTATAGGACATTTTCAATGAATAATTTCTTCATTGGGAATCCTTAAAGAATGCCCTTAGGGCACTCGTTAGCGAGACCCATATTTATAAGATCATTCATTAAGGTTAATGTCATTCACTATTATCCTCTATGAATGTCTATACAAGACAATCAAAGTTTTGAAACACTTAAAAAGAAGGGGGGGAAAATCAACACTTATCAGTTATCACCATTACAAACTCCCATAAGATAGAAGAGTTTATCTCAACTTTCTCAAAATGATTAGTTTTCTACCACAAATCCAACATTTGAGACTAGTATTTTTTGAAAGAAAAAAAAAATTATTTAAAGTTTTAAATAATAAACACAAAGCATTTGCACCTAGCTATATTATATTAACCTTTAGTGTGGGAATAAAAACAAACATTAGGCAAATATTGATATACATGCACATTCTGACCATGGAAAATTCCCATTAGCTTATCCACAATGTCCATTAAATATTGTAATGATATCAAAATGCAAGATGCATTTAAATATTCTCAAATCATATTATAAAATAAAGATAAAATTTGATATCTATTCATACCACAAACTTGCTAAGAAATGAAGAGCATCAGAAGAGATAAGGATCCAACGAAAATTTGTCAAAAGAAAAGATCGTGGTACAATCAATTAATTCAAGTCAGTAAAACAATATTAATCCAAGTTAGAAAAGAAAGAAGTAAATCATAGATTGTCGGGCTGGATGTATTTAGTAAAAGATTCATGCTAGAAGAGCTGTGAAAACACAGAGAGCAAAGAAAAAGTTGTGGATGGTTAACCAATAAGTCTTCCTTTTTAAAATCTAAATGAATGAATTCAATATCTTTGTATTGAGATATTATATGAAAACATGCACCTTAAATGAAGTCAAAAAGGCAAACAGGCAAAAGCAATTTACATCATAAACACCAAGCGGATCGCCTCTCATAAACACCAAGTCTGAGATGCTTATACTATTTGCTACACAGATCCTAACTAACACATATAGATTTGTCCTGCAAATGCAAACAACGGTAAATATAATAATAGAAAATAAACACAAACAAATAGAAAATAAAGGAGAAGAAAAAAAACCTGGTAGAAAGGCCATATTCCTATATCCATGTGATCAAAATAGTCGCAGCAACCCAACATATATTAATTTGGTTATTCAAAAAATGAGAGCTTTTAAAAGCCTTACAACTGCTCTTCACAAATGAAGTCTCGCTCTTCTGCTATGCAATAAAAACTTCAAGCCTGAGAAGACCCTGAGAATAAGGGGGTTCGATTTTGAAAATTGAAAATCACAAGACCATTGACTTCTACATTTTTACCTTATGCTCCATCTTTTGGAAAAATTAAAACCGCATAACTGTTTCTGCAGGGAGTTATTCTGCAGACAGCGTTAATAACAATTATCAGTTTGCATCCATATCTCTCATCTAATACTCACCCAACAGCAAAGTTTATATAACCTTTACAGTGATCATTTATCATCTCTGTGATGTCCACAAACCACAGTTCAAAGGTATCCTCCTTTCATACTTGGTAGCAGAAAGATATGAATACAATCTTCCATTAAGATTCCTTAATGATAAAGTATGAGTACAGCTTTCAAATCAACCAAAGTTGAGAGCAACTAAGAAACAGTAAATTTACCAATCATCATACTTGCAAATGGATTTAATAAAGGTGCTGCTTTTATTGATAATATTGTAATTACAATGTATGGTCAATTGACTTAAAACGGCATCTATACAGAAGAGCAATGATGCATGAGAAAAAGATTCTTCATCTTGCATCACGGTATCAAAACTACTACTAATACATCATCAATTAAGTTTCTTCAACAAGTGAGACATTATATCTTCCTTATGGAATTTATGTATGTTTCAGGAATAACTAATTTCAGTCGCAGAAGAAAAGGGTTGCTGCAGTCCCCAACAGAAAACACCTGAGGTGATAATGTCGCAATTAGAATGAAATTTTCACCATTCCCCACATCTATCTTGTAAAGATCATGAAAAACTTTCTGAAAAAGATTTACTACGTTGTCATAGAAGGACTGACTTGGAGAAATGACATTGATAGCAAGAATTCCAAATTCAGAAAGAACTAATTTAGCAGCAAGAAGAACACACTTTCTAACAAATTCCAAAGGTGGAGAACTTATACCATCTCTTATATCGCTTGAATCCAAATCAACCATAACAGCATCAAACTTATGATGAGTGACCTCACCATTCACCAAGTGGCCAAAACCATCAGGCTCAGAATCATCAAAAGAACTCTTACTGCGTTGTTTTACACGGTCAGCAAGTTTCTTCATATATTTAACGGCGTCTCCAACAATAACGTGAATAAATTCAGAGTCTTCCAATCCAAAGTAGTTCTTTGCCACCTTCAAAACCTCGTTATCACTATCAACACCGACAACCTCAAAACCCAACTGAATTGCCAGAAAAGTTAACAAAGCCCCACCTCCAACCCCAAGGCATAAAGCTTTCGGTCTAAAGCCGTTTCGAATTCTTCTATCTATATAATCACTTATCAATGAAAGACTAGCCAACATAGGTGGCAAGTAAGGATGAACCAAAACCCGATGATCGGGTTTAAACTTTGTATCACCAATACATACATTATTCGAACCAGAATCGGTCTCAGGAACAATAAGAACCTCGGTTTGAATCAAATTAGGCATCCTCTTGAACCTCAACCGCCTTCGAAATTCTCTTGAATCATTCTGAGTTTCGATTTCGACATCTTCAACTAACATTTGACCAACATGAGAACTAAGACATTGATGTATAACTAGACTAGAAATTAAATTATCTTCATAACTCAAAATGGGTATCTCAGGTAAAGTCCCATTTAAAAACAAAGATTTAGGAGACAAAGCTAGAAGAAGAGGTTTAGACCAAAGATGAAATTGTTGATGAAGCAATGAAGAATTGAATGGACGATTGTAAATATGTTTAGAAGAGTGAGGGTTAATACCAATGAGAATGAAACGGGAAATTGGTTGTGGAGAAGAGAAGAGAAGTTGGAGATGACCTGATTGGGTAGAGAAGATCCAATCAGATTCACGGCCTTCAGGAACTAACATAGCAGCAATGTGTGGTGATGATGCGTGGAGTGGTGAGTCGAGAACAGCGACTCGGATGAGTGAGTTTGAATGTGAAGAAGTTGGATTGGGATTGGGATTGGGATTGGGTAGAGTGAATGTGATGAATCGAGAAGGGGTTAGGGTTTCAAAGGTTGATGCATCCATCATCACATCACAACAACACTATTCTTAGTTACATCTTCCACATCTTTGTTTATTCAGGAGAAACACCCACGGTTTTCATTCACATCTTTAAATGGGTCACGCTAAATTTACTAACCTACATGATTTGCTGTGAGAAATTTGTTGTTGACACACTAAAGAAGGTTGAAAAACACCCGTAAAAGACGTTAATACCTCAGCACTTAACTACTCAAGAAAACTTATGTAGTTAATTATCGCCAGATCTATTGGCAATTAACTGCCGATGCGTCCTAAACATATGCAGAAACATAAACTCAGTTTTCCAGTTTCTTCATTGTTCAAAAACTTCTCAAAATCTCTCCAATTCCTTCAATTTGATTTTGGAGCAAAATCAAGTGAATCATCTCCATTTAATCAAGGGTAAGTACCTTGACTCATTTTTAATCATAATGTTAGTTTGTGTAGGTTTATTTTTAAAAAAATTGAGTAGTTTGCATGTGATTAGGGTTGATGTAGGAATTGACAATTTGACGATTGCATGTGTAGTATATGAATTGATAAATGAATATAGTTGTTGTAATTGATATTTAAATTATGTTTAAGTATAATGTGGTTTTTAATGGTGTCAAATGAACACATTTTGTATATGTTTGATACTTTGCACACAAAGTGTTTGATAAAATGGCCTATTGATTAAGTGTATATTGATTATTTAGTTAGTTTAGGTTATGAGAATTATATTGAATGATGTTTAGGTTATGATCGAAATGATGCACACAAATGAACGATGTTTAGTTTATAGTTTACATATAACTTGAATGATGTTAATTTTTTAAATTTTTGTGTAGATATGTCTGATCCGAATCAGGGGCGGCCAATTGATCCATAGAAACTTATTTGTGGTAGACGTGCTATGACACAAAGCGCCAGGGAGGCAAGGCAAAAGGGCATATCCCAAAGAGGGGACGAGGTAAAGGGAGGGCGGATGGTGAAGGTAGTTCTCAGGCTACCCAAGCTGCAGAGTCACAGGTGGTTGACCTGACGCAGGTTGAGTACTTGAATTATCAGGATCAGATACACGAGGCACATGATGGTGGTTATGACCAGCAACATATTTTGAAAGATGATGTGCCTCAATTAGACCAGGATGACATTGCAGCAGCGACAGTCCCAGAGACGTTACCTGATTAGGCTCCCTTCCCTAGAGGACCGGAAGATACAATTCTGCTGGCCTCTTATGTCAACCATGTTGCATTGCCGCTTGGTATATTTCAAATAACGTAAGTGTTATTTTTAATTGTCTAAAATTATCATATGCAACAAAATTTAAATGTTTTAATTTTTTTTATATGTGTTTTTGTTTAAATATTATGGTCCCGTTTGGTTTGAGCTTATTTTGAGCTTATGAAAAATAGCTTATGTAAATAAATAAGCTTTTATTTTAATTTATAAGTTCTCACTAGCGAAAATCGTATCTTCATAAACTGTTTTTTCATAAACAACCTTAAAAACTTATAAATAATACATAAAAACTTATTTATTTGCATAAGCTGTTTTATATAAGCTCTAAAATAAGCTAATCCAAACGGGCCCTATATCAACTTTTATATGTATTTTTTACTTATCTAAGTTCTTATTAAATATTATATAAACTTTTAATTATTTTCTTTATGTTTTAAATTGGTGCACGAAATTTAATTTTAAAATGTCGCGCGTAATATAAATTGAAATTACATGTGCGTATGTTTTAAATGTGTTATGTATTAAATTAGAAATACGTGCGTCAATTGAAATTCGTGATTTTTATTTTTAAATGTGTTAATTTATATTTTATTTATTTAAATGTTTACAATGTTTATGTTGTTTTAAAATATGTTTTTTTATACCACCAAAAGAAAAATATGTTTTTTTATTATTATTTCAGATCAGTGGCGGAGCCACGAAATTTATGGAGCTCGGGCAAAAAATTTATCGAAAATTCACAGGTGACATAATATATAAATAGTCATAAATTGAAATAAAATTTTTTTTTATCATTTTTGTCAACAAAAGTACAATTTAAAATAGGGTTATTAACTGAAATTGTTCATGTAATATACGTGAAGTCTGAAAGTTGACCCTGTAATTAAATAACATGTATTCTGACCATGTAATTTGACATTATTATTATTTATAACCCTGTAATATACGCAAAGTCCAAAAAAGCAACCGAGAGTTGAATTTTTTCATGATTTCTTAGAGGCGAGTTAAGAACGTTAAAATATGGCTTTACACAAAAAAATTATAAATTTTCGACAAACGACAAATTAATTATGAATTTTTAAAGTGTCAGAAAACAAAACAACAGAAATCTCGACCTATAAATCGGATTTTGAACTTAATATTTGCAGAGACATCTATAAAAATACATAAAAAGGATATGAAAATTTCATAGCATTTCGAAGTCGTTTAAATTTATTTTGATTTTTCAACCAAAACGTGCAAAGTTGAAATTTTGTTCCGCGTAAGCATATACTCACAAGTCAAATTTAGTTCCCTAATTTTGTAGGCATGACTAGAACATGATAAGAACCTTCACAATGAAATTTTGTAGTTTTTAAACGAGATACAAATTAATTATAAATTGTTTAAGAAATTCATAATTATGAGGGAATAAAAATTCATAATTAATTTATCCCTGGTCGAAGAAATTTAATTTTTTGTGTAAAGCTATATTTTAACGTGCTAAACATGTATAAAAAAATTCAAACTTGTAGATCACATTTTTAGACTACGTGTATATTATAGGGTGGTCAAAAATAAGAAGAAATTCAAGTTCCCATGCTAGAATATATGTTTTGTATTTTCCAGGGTCATTTTTCACACATAATGTATATTATAGGGTCAATTTGAACAATTAACCCGTTAAAATAAGAGAGATGAACCCGTCAATAGTGTGCTAAATAAAATTAGGAGGTAAATATCTTTTTCGAGACCTATTTGCGTGCGAGAATTTTCAGATTTTGCCCAAAATTTTCTTTTTGTAAGCGTGTTAATGAGCTTTTGAGTTGGGTCTAATGTGTAAAAATGATCGATCGAGCCCGGGCGGTGAAACCGCCCCTGTTTCAGATTCGTAAAAAGCGTAAAGTGAAAGTCATTAATCATGGGGCTAAGATTTTGGAGCTCCGACGTCCAAACGATAATGCACAATGGTTTTGGGGTCCGCTTGAGGAGAGCGAGCTACATGGTTTGGTATACACGGGCTACGCCACTGTGCCTCATGCTTTGCTGATGACTTTATGCGAGAGGTGGCATACCGAGACCAACATTTTTCACTTTCCTGTGGGGGATATGACCGTTACTTTAGATGATGTCGCATGTCTGATGCATATTCCGATTGAAGGGCGAATGTTGAGCCATCCAAAGAAGATGTCTCGGACTAATGGAGCGGATCTGATGGTGAGACACTTAGGTGTGACGCAAGCGGAGGCAGTGAAAAATTGTAATTCTGAGTACAGTGGCTACATTAGTTATAAGGCGCTGAGGGAGTATTATGAGGGCTACCTTGATCTTGCTACCAGATTGGTGGATCCACAGAATCCCCGGATCCATAGGAGCTGGAAAGGGTTAGGACTGCTTGTGTGAAGTCTTACCTCATGTACTTGGTTGGATGCTTGTTGTTTAGTGATAAAACCAACAAACGCATCGAGTTGGTTTATCTGACGACCATGGAGGACGGCTACGCGGGGATGCGTAATTATTCTTGGGGAGGGATGACATTGGCATACCTATACCACTGTCTATCTGAGGCCTCTTTGCCTGGAGACAGAGCTCTGGGGGAAGCGTGACACTGTTCACCGTAAGAAATTGTCACATTTGAACCTTAACTTTATTTTTTTGTTTTTTTCCCTACGTAATAACTTATAAATGTGATTTTCTTGATTTGTGCAGGGATGGTTTTTGGTCCATTTTCCTAGCATTTACAGTGTTGATCCAAATCCCAACTATATAGAAAACTATCCGGTTGCGGCGAACTGGGTGACGTATCGCTCATTGCTTGACCGTGTGCAGTTTGATGACGTTACTTGGAGGCCATACAAATAGCACAGGGAGATCCAGGGTTTAGAGGAGATTTCCTGGTATTCAGGTTGGGTTATGTGCGGTGTTGAGAAGGTGTACTGCCACTTGCCTGAGAGAGTTAGGCGGAAGTACGGATAAGGCCAGAACGTCCCTAGACATCTGACGGATGTTGTAGAGCTGCGACTGCCTCAGAAATTGCAGGCATTCATTGACTTCCGCACTCACACGATGAAGAAGCCCGATTGGGGTCATCCGGCAGGAGAGGAGACATGGCGGATGAAGGATGGCTATGTATTATGGTACACTAGGGTGTCTCACCCTCAGATTTTTCCACCTCTTCCAGGAGATCTTCTGTGGCCAGCAAATGAGGAGCAAGTCATTGCATAGCAGTGGGAGCAGTACGAGGCGAGAGGCTCGCCTGATACTTATGACATGGTTAGTGGCGTTGTTGCCTATGTTGATGAGAAGTTGGGTCAGGAGGTGATGAGCTCTGAGCAATGGTTTGAGGCCATGCACCATGTTAAGGAGCATATCACACCAATTTTGACCAGGAGGCGGGCCCGGAGCCGAGGAGGCGGCAACAACACCATGAGCAGGACCAGGAGTAGGATTACTTGCAGTTGTTGTTTAGGATTTGTTTTTTACTTTTCGTATATTTATGACATTGGTTTGTATGTTTGTATTTTTGTGACATTATTTTTTGTTGGGATATCTTACTTTCTTTAATGGTAAAAATGTTGGTTTAATTAAGTTGTGAATTTGCGCCAATTTTGTTCTGTGATTTGAACCATTGTGTATAAAAAGAAACATTTTAATAGGTTGTGTTTTAAACACATGACAGGTTCAGAAAATGAAGCTTCTGCTTCTGCATTGGCATCAAGACGCATCGGCAGTTAACTGTTGAAGGGCATTTTGGTCTTTTACTAGTGTGTTTCAGCTTAAACACATGTGTGAACATCAATTTTCTTACTGTGATCCAATTTCGTTTCAACCAATTATCAACTGCGATTGGTTGACTCGGATAACCCACTTATTGATTTAGTTGGATACAAATGGGTGGATTTGGATGGTTAAAATGGGATCAGCGAAAACCGACTCGTCCGACACTATATAAGTATGACTATTACTTTTCTCACCTACGTCACACGTCATTAATTGCAAGTTTAACATTTACATATATTTAATTGCAAGCTAACATGTCATAAGTCATTATTCCACAAAGTCTGTCTATTTCATCATTTTGCCTAAGGTCGTCCATTTTTATACATTTCACATTAACCAATTCACATCCATCATAAGTTAGGTTAAATATGCATATACATCCAATCTATACTTCTAATAATCAAGTTTTGGTATTTGGGACCTAATTATATGCATTGGATACCTTAAATGTAAAAAATAAAAGAGTTTCCCGACACAGAGGGGATCTTACAGTCGTGCAGCATGGGCGCACGGTCGTGGTGTCCAATGTCGAGCTACACGCACGGTCTGTGCCACATGGCGCACGGTCGTTCCACTCTGATAGGACAGGGATCCTGAAATTTTCTATTTTCACGCGTAAAACACTGTTTTCAACATCGTTTTTTGATCCAATTCACATCAAATTCGTCCCAAATTCATAAACCACTTATACCCAATCACTTATACATCATTTCTAGCTTAATCAACTTAATTACACTTCCATTCAACGTAAATTAATTCAATTATCACTTAAAAACCCATTTTTACATACAACAACTCAACCCAAACACTATAACAATCAATCAACAACATAATTCCACCACATACACATACCTAATGTTATAACAAATGGATTGGACATAGATTGAGCAATATTGATCAACAACTTCATGATTTTAATGCAACTAAGCTAAATACTCATAAAAATCAACTTATCATAACCAAACATAGATTTTCATGCAACAACAACATGATTTTATCACTTCTAACATATTCAAAATAACCACAACAAATGGAGCACGAAATACAACTTAAATCAACAACAATTTCATGAAAATGCAAGAACACAAATAATGCAAAAACCGCGCAATTGCTTATAAGTTTTAGATGGTGAAAATAACCATTCCTCTTACCGTTTCATCCAAAAGATAAGCCTCGTAAGCTTGAATCTACCATTTCACTTTAGTCCCCCAAGCTTTCTCTTCTATTTTTCTCTATTCTCTCTCTAGTGCCTCTATGTGTGTAAACTTACCAAATGGTTTCACAATCCTAATTTGCGACTACTAACATTCTTATATATCCACATCAATTGGGCTTGGTTCACTTAACTCCTATTGGGTTTAGTCATGATTCTTACTCGTAAAAATAACACTACTCATTTTATTTCATTTAAATCCTCTTTTACCATTTACCTCTATTCTATTAATTCTCCAAAGTTAGTAATAACCTCATTAAATATTCCTCCACGTATAAATTACTAAAATGTCATTCATACTCGTAAAAATGTCATTCTTACTCGTAAAAATAACACTACTCATTTTATTTCATTTAAATCCTCTTTTACCATTTACCTCTATTCTATTAATTCTCCAAAGTTAGTAATAACCTCATTAAATATTCTTCCACGTATAAATTACTAAAATGTCATTCATAATCAAATTATCAAAATACCCTTAATTCTTATATTTCTAATAAAAACCAATTAACCCAATAATCTAAACACATCAAACAAAAAAAATAATTAATTAAGCAATTAAAACAATAATATCCTAAAAATCGGGTCGTTACACTTGTTATACTTACTGGTGTTGAGACGTCACATGGATACATCCTTGACGGGGTTGTTGCTGAGAGCAGGAGGGAGATCATGGGTACCTAGAGCTTACCAGAAGGTTGGGGCGTATCAAAGACTATGTCTATTTCATCATGGCCAGTGGTATGGTGGCGCAAGGAACTGGTGAATGAAGTCAGTTGGAAGTAATTCTGGCGGAGGTTTATGGAGGGTGGGTTTATCGTCGTAGGTGTGGTAGGGGTGGGGGTGACAGGGCTTAGTTTTATGGTGTTGTAATTTTTTAAACATGTTTGATGTTTTGAATTTTATGTTTGAACATTTGGTTTGTAACCTTTGAATAGTTTATGTTTTAAAATTAATGTTTGAAAATTTTGTTGTTTCTTATCGTTTCTATTAAAGTAGTTATTTTATACGATCACAAATGCATATTTATATCGAATTCTTACCATATGTATCTCTCAACCAAAATACAATGCTTCTGTCTATGTGCTGAGACAATTCAGATTATATAATCATAAATGTTTTATGACATTTCGGATTATATTATCAAAAAGATGCATTTTTTACTCAATAATTTGTCATTTCTAGAGTGTTTGACACTTTTCGGATTCTATAATATGAAAGTGACTAGAAGAGTTCAGATTATATAATCTGAAACATTGTGTTAATTGATACCTACACAAACAGCTCCAAGTACTTTAGGTTCCACCAGTTTATGAGGGGTTCGAATTTTAGAATCGAAATTCTTTTTGGATTACAATATCCAAAGAAAAAAAAAATTTGGAAAGAAAAAAAAAGTAGGGCGCGTGGGAATGCAATAGGGTGAAAAAAGTAATAGTCTACTAATATAGGGCAACTGTACCCAATTTGAGAAGCCCATAATGATTGATCCAATATGAGAAGTCCAAACACAAACATCACAAAACTAGAAAGCCACTAAATGAAACCCTAGGCGCCGTTTTGTTTTAGATTTTTTTGTCTCGTTGCTTGTTTCTTTCATCTCTACACCTCAAATCAAAGAAATAAAATCAAACAATAAGCCCTAAAAAAACAGATTTCAGTTATAAATGTCTATTAATCTTCATCCTTAACCTTTTCGATCCAAAACCATGGTCATTGTAATTTGAAAATTTTGTTTCCTTTTCGTCACATAAACCCTATTCTTCACCCTTTCCTATTTATCAAATTTTGTTTCATGTTTCGTCTTTGGATTTGTATTAGAAGAATATAAAGTAAAATTTAATTTCTCAAATTTCGTTTCTCTGTTCCATTTCTTGTTCATGTTTCGTCGTTGGGATTTGATGCTGAGTTTTGTGTTTTATCTCATATAATACTTGTTATAACTATGTCTTAGGTACTTAGATCAACAATCTTCTATGTGTTAAACACCTAGTGAAGGTTAGGGCTTCATTTTTTTACCTTTTTTTTTAATGAAATTGTTTTTAACTTTGAATCTTTATAATCTTATGTTTTTTTACTGACAAATATTTTCATAATGTTTTAGGTTCCTCGTAACAATCATCTTACCATTTGAAACTCAATGGGTAGATTTTAATTTAGGTAAATTCAATGTCATTTGAAGCTGAAAGGGTATGTTTTAATTTGAATAGATTTAACATTTTGAAATGTTATCTGATTCTAAAGTAACACCTAACTTTTATTCTCTTTTTTGTTTTTGTTTGTGGCTTGAAAGATGGAGGCAATAACTAAATTAGCTTTGGTTGGAGGAGATTTGGAAGCTTTGGAAACTTGTAAGTTTAATGGTGATTTGAATTTCTTTTTATAAAAATTGTTATAGACTGGGGAAAGGCCTATTTCAGGTTAGGATCAAAGTCCAACTAATATCTTACGTGAGGCGGACCATATCATGGGCATGCCCTGTATGCAACTAGATCGTGGTCTAGACCCTCAATTTGGATTGTCTAGTTCATATCCAATGTTATGATTATATACCTTCATATAAGTACAAGTGTCCCATGGGGACACCTATCCATGTAAAGACTTAACAACAAAAAACCCATCTCATTCCGTATAAATACTAATACATAGTGTTGGGTCAGGTATCTCACTCTTTAATCAAATATTTGCCTCATTCACTTAACTTACACTGACTTGAGCATCAAAGCATGAATCCTAGAGGAAGACTCCCAGAAGAACGACAGTGGATTCACGATGAATTCCTCCCTAGATGCAATCTTTTTTCATGAATAAGATGATCAACATTTGCTCATCCCACCACAACATTCACAACGACGAACTTCAGATCCAACAAGCATATGGTACCACAACATCTTCCTCTCCCTAGGAACCCACTCACGGAGGCTTTGGCATTCTGCTTTCTCTAGTGAGACTAGAACCTATGACTGCTACGATGACGACTATTCTAGTGGCAAATCTGATTCTAACTCTTCAGCGGATGATAAATCTTCCACCTCTGGTACTTTCGACGCTCCGAGTGACAACCCTAAATGGTGAGATCTAGGAGAATCCATCAACAAACAAAGCTCTATAAGCGGACAATTGCTCCATGACCTCGATGTGGCGGTGCAACGCCATTCAAAAATCATAACAACCTAAGTAGCATAACCAAACCTAGAGCAAGGCAAAACCTTCTCCATTCCAAGAATTCCAAGAGTGTCACCACTCTGGCATCAACACGAGGACAATCCACATTTATCCCAAGCAAATTCTGAGAGATTGTAGGATGAAGGACAAAAAATAGGAACAGACGAGGGTCATAGCCCGTTGTCATAAGAAAAGAATTGTCGTAAAAAGTGTGGTGATGACGTATCACTTCCTCGTAACCGCCATCGATCTAAATATATGGACTAGAGTTTGTACGACGATCCATAAAGAATGTATTTACCAGCAGGATCAATGACTATTTGATGCCTAAATCCCTCTAAGAGGCGCTCAACATCAAGTTCTATGATTGGACGATGGATCATGACGACCACATCGAAACCATGGATACATTGTTGCCATTCTAAGATGGTCGCAATCCGATGGAGTGTAAGTTGTTTGTCTTGACCTTGCAGGAATAAGCTATTACGTGGTTCAATACCCTTAAACCTCTGTCTATTAATTCCTACGTTGAACTATGCAAGAGGTCCAAGTCTCATTTCATGGCCTCGAGGAAACAACTAACGTTTGTAGGCAGTCTAGACATTATATGTTAGAACAAATGAGAGCCTATAATGGGATATATCAAGAGATTTAAAAAATAGGCCATCCAAGTTAAAGGCGCAGATGAGAAGAGAAGATGAAGACTTATCAACTAAGGAAAGGTTTGATGCAGCCACCAAGTTTGTTGAACACATCTATCTGGAACCACCGAAGGACTTTAACCATCTCTTGGGTCGGGCCGAAAGATATATATGGTATGATGAATACGAAATGGCGAAGAGGATTTTCTCTCAATCTTATCCCCAGCATAATCAACATCACATAATTCATCCAGCTTATAATCTCGAGATTTCTTATAAAGAACTCCTAGATAAGTTATTTCTTTCAAATACCTAAAGATTCTCTTAACAGTTGTTAAGTGAGATTTTCTGGGATCTGATTGAAATCTTGCACACAGACATACACTAAACAAAATATCTGGCCTGGAAGATATTAAATAAAGTAAAGAACTTATCATACCTTTGTACAACTTATGATCTACCTTGTTGTTGGACTCTTCTTTGCTCATGTTGTAGTTTGGATGCATTGGTGTAGCCATTAGTTTGCAATCTTAAAGATTGAACTTCTTCAGAAGTTCCCTTGTATATTTAGATTGACGAACATAGACTTCATATTTGCATTGATTGATTTGAATACCAAGAAAGAATTTTAATTCTTCCATCATACCAATCTCAAACTCAACCTTCATGGTTTTTGAAAACATTTTGCAAAGAGCAACATTGGTAGACCCAAAGATGATATCATCAACATATTTTTGGACAATCAAGATATCTTTCTTTAGTGTCTTTCTGAAAAGAGCAGTGTCAACTTGTCCTCTTTGAAACCCTTTTTCAAGTAGGAAGTTACCCAGTCTGTCATACCACACTTTAGAAGCTTATTTCAGACCATAAAGAGACTTATTAAGCTTGAAAACATAATTTGAGTATTTTAGATCTTCAAACCCAGGTGGTTGCTTCACAGAAACTTCTTCCGAAATGACACCATTTAGAAAGTCACTCTTAAAATCCATTTGATATAGGATGATATCATGATTGACATCATAGGACTGAAGTAATCTTATTGCTTCCAACCTGCAATGGGTGCAAAGGTTTCTTTGTAGTCAATACCCTCTTGTTGACTATACCATTGAGTTACAAGTCTGACCGTATTCTTAACCACCTCACCTTGCTCATTAAGTTTGTTTCTGAAGACCCATTTTTTTCCAATGGTATTCTTCTGAAGGGGTTTGGCAACTAAATCTCAGACATCATTTCTTTGGAATTGATTTAGTTCTTCTTGCATGGCTACAATCCATCCATCACTAGTCAATGCTTCATCAATAGAGGTAGGCTCAAGTAGAGATACTAGTCCTAACAAGGATTCATTTTTGAATGATGATCTTGTTTTTAGAGGACTGTCTTTACTTCCAATTATGAGTTCCTTTGGATGAGCTGACTTATATTTGAAGGTTCTTCTGGATTAAGCAGATTCTTCTGAATCATCATGGGCTTCTTCTTTAGAATCCTCAACTTCACGATTTGCTTCAGGAATTGCATTTGTATCTGGTTCCTCAGACGGATTGGCTGGTTCTGGAGCTTCTATGATAGGTTCAAACTCTTGTGTAGATAATGGTGCATCTTTAGATACTTGTATTTCTGCACAACTTTCAACTTGCTCTGACATATTACTGTCAGATTTTTTGTTATTAAATCTGACGTGTACAAATTCTTCTACCAATTTGGTTTTAGAATTATACACTCTGTATGCTTTTGATCTTTCAAAGTATCCCAAAAAGATACACTTCAGAGCATTGGCATCAAATTTACTCAGATAGACTTTGTTGTTCAGATTATAGCATGTACAACCAAATTGGTGAAAGTTGGTAATACTTGACTTCCTTCCTTTGAATAGCTCATATGTTGTTTTGTTTAAAATAGGTCTTATGTAGATTCTGTTATGTATGTAACAGGATGTGTTGACAGTTTCTGCCTAGAAGTCCTTAGCCATGTCAGTTTCATGGAGCATTGTTCTGGCCATTTCTTGTAGTGATATGTTCTTTCTCTCTACAACCTCATTTTGTTGTGGAGTTAAAGGAGAAGAGAACTCATGGATAATTCCATGCTTTTCACAAAACAATTCAAATGGCTCATTCTCAAACTCTCCTTCATGACCACTTCTGACTATAACGATTTTCAGTTCCTTTTCAGCTTGTACTAGTTTGCAGAAGGTGTTGAACACATCATATGTTTCATTCTTGATTCTGAGGAATATTACCCAAGTCTACCTGTTGTAGTCATCAACTATGACTAACCCATAGTTCTTTCCATTAATTGATGCAGTTTTCAATGTTCCAAACAAAGCAATGTGAAGTAGTTCCATAGGTCTAGAGGTAGAGACAATGTTTTGGGGTTTGAAAACAGTTTTAACAATCTTCCCTCTTTGGCATGCTCCACAGAGAGCATATGAATGATATTGTAGTTCTGATAGTCCTTTGACTAGTTTCATCTTGCTAAGCTTAGAGATTAACCTTCAGTTAACATTACTAGTCTTCTGTGCCGGAGCCACTTTTCATCATTCTCAAACAGAAGGCAAATGACCTTTTGATCAACCAAATCAGAAAAATTTATTTTATAAACATTATCTTTCCTTTGACCTGTGAATAATATGGATTTGTCAGATTCATTGATCATTGTACAAGTGTCTCTATTAAAGATTGTTTTATACCCACTTTCACAAAATTGGCTAATACTAAGAAGGTTGTGTATGAGTCCATCAACATATGTGACATTGTTGATAGAGATAAAGATAGAGGAGTTACCAATGGTTCTGGTTCCAACGATTTTTCCTCGTTGGTTTCCTCCAAATCCTACCATATATCATTCTTTCATGACCAGATCTTTAAAAAGATGTCTTTCTCCTGTCATGTGTCGAGAATAGCCCATATCCAAACACAAAGACTGATGTTTTGGCTTTCCTATGAAGCATACCTGAAACACAAGCAATGTCCTTTTTAGGTTCCCATGTATGAATGGGTCCTCTAGGTTTACTTCTGAAGGAATTTCCCTTCTTTAGACCCTTGCACTTTGAGTTTTGTTGATCAGATTTATTCAAGACCTTTGAATTGGAGGATAATCATGAATACTTCTTTGAACTAGAATCTAAGTCCCAGTTGACCATGAATCTAACAGTCCTTGGTTTTGACTTAGTCAACACCTTGGATATTGACTCTTTTGGCTCTGATGGGCTTAGATTCTCTTCTTTTTTAGCCTCTGGATTTGAGCTAAAAATCATACCCTTTTGAGTGCAAAAAGAACAGGATGATTGCTTTGTCTTCAGAGGAGTTTGTGTATCTTTAACAGACGCACTTGTGAAGTCAATTTCTCTTCCTTTGTTCTTACTAACATTGCAAGATGTGGAAGCTAATCTACTTCTGTTAAAATCATCATCACTAGATTCTTCAGATAAACTGTTGAATTTAGTTGAAAGTTTGTCAGTTTCATCTAGGCTTAAAAGTTGCCTTAACATGGGATTTCGTCTTGACAGATAGTGACTTTGGCATCTCAAAGGTTTTAACACTTCTCATAACAAATTAAATTGTTTTTGCAAGTCCTTTAAGGATCTTGATTTGTTCAGATAAAGTCTTAGGAGCATTTTGACATAAGAAATATACTTATTACATATTTGTTCAAAGATTACCTCATCAACTTCATCTGAATCTGAGCTTGGTTCTTCAACAAAAGATGTTATAACTACTATACCCATATTAGCTTCCTATTTGTTGTCGTCAGAGTCTGCATCTTCATCAAGCATCTCCCAGGTTGTCATGAAGCTTTGCTTGAGCTTTCTCATGTAGGTGTCCCTTTTTGAGCTTCCATTTCCTGATTTGCCATTATATGCCTCAGGGCAATCAACTATGAAGTGACCAATCTTTCCATAGTTGAAGCATACTTTCCGATTATCTCTTTTATCCTTGAAGCTGGATGTCTTTAAGTCACTGCTTTTGCTAGGAAATATTCTTTTCTTAGTCAGGAATTGGAACCTCTTGGTTAAGTAATCCATCTCTTTAAAGTTTGCTTTATCATTAGATTCATCATATGAACCTTTCTCTTCCGATTTAGCAGTTTGAATAGATTTGGATGTCTTTTCTTTAGAGGTCAAAGCAACAGACTTAGAGAGATTGTTTGGTTCCTCACCTTCAAGTTCAATCTCATGACTTTTGAGATAACTTATCAGGTTCTCCAAAATTAGCATATCCAAGTCTTTTGCCTCTTGTATGGCAGTGACCTTTGACCTAAATCTTGCGGGAAGACTGCTCATAATCTTCTTTACATGGTTTGGTGTAGCATAGCTTTTCTTTAGAAATTCAAGTCCAGACACAAGAGTTTGAAACCTTGAATACATGGTTTCAATATCTTCATCCTCTTTCATCTTGAAAAGCTCATATTGGTGAACAAGTTGGGGTGCATTTGCTTCATTCACCTGCTGATTTCCTTCGTAGTTAGAGCACACTGGTTCGAAGATGGATGGTTTAGTAGATCTATCCCCAATCTTCATGTATTCAGCATGAGGTAAAGCTTCCACTAGAATCCCTCTCACTTTGTGGTGCTTTTTGTAGATCTTCTTTTGAGTGGCAGACAGCTTCTTCCTGTCTGTCAACATTCCCTATTCTTCAACCTGAGATCCACGTCCATCTCCAATAACATCCCAGAGTTCATCATCTATCCCTATGATTTAACTATCCATTTTGTTCTTCCACCAAGAGAACTGAGTAACATCTCCATTGAAAAATGGAGGTTCAGCAGAATCAATATTTTTCTCAGTGGTAGAGGTATTGTTGACATCAGGGTTGGAGGCTTCACTGATGGAAGACATGTTTTTTTCACTAGATCTTTTTTTGTGGCACGATTAAGTGACAGAGCACAGACCGTGCTTTGATACCATTTAAAGGTGAGAAAATTACATAATAAGAGGGGTTGAATAATGTTGGTTTTTAGATGATTTATTTTTCTAAGTGTTTAATACAAACCTGGACAGAATCTGATGTTACAGATTTTGACTTAGAGTCTGAATGCAGCTAAAATACAGAACAAGAAGATAAAAGTTAAAGAGTCAGAGAGAGAAGAAAGACACAAAGCAATTTATACAGGTTTCTCCTACAACACATGAGTAGTCAAGTCCCATTGCACTTCCAAAGGATTTAACTATAATCAATCTTGATTACAATTTGCTCAAGGACACGCCAAGAGACTGCTGAATATGTAGAAATTTCAAAAGCTGAAATCACTCCAGAAGCTCAAGATGAAGTAGCTTCTGATGAAGCTCAAGATGGTTCTCAGCAAGCTAACCAATCCAAGAATACATTCAAGTACAAGTCATCACATCCTGATGATCAAATCATTGGAAACAAAGATTGTCTTAGAAGAACAAGATCATATTTCAAACAAGAAGAGTCTATGATAGGGTTGTTATCAATGGTAGAACCTACTATAGTTGATGAAGCACTTTCAGATGATGGATGGATATTAGCTATGCAAGAAGAGCTCAATCAGTTTCAGAGAAATGATGTGTGGGATCTAGTACTCAAACCTCAAAAGAAGAACATTATTGGAACAAAATGGGTATTCAGAAACAAGATGAATGAACAAGGTGAAGTAGTTAGAAACAAAGCTAGACTTGTTGCTCAAGGTTACAGTCAACAAGAAGGCATTAATTATACTGAAACATTTGCTCCAGTTGCAAGATTGGAAGCAATCAGGTTACTTCTACCCTATGCAGTAAATCATGGCATAATATTATATCAAATGGATGTAAAAAGTGCATTTCTCAATAGAGTGATATAAGAAGAAGTCTTTGTCAAGAAACCTCCTGGTTTTGAGGATCTGAAGCATCCTGACCATGTTTATAAACTTAAGAAATCACTATATGGTTTCAAACAAGCTCCTAGAGCCTGGTATGACAGACTAAGTAATTTCTTAATTGAAAATGATTTTAAAAGAGGTCAGGTTGACACAACACTCTTCAGAAGGACACTTGAGAAATACATTCTTGTTGTGTAGATATATGTTGATGATATAATATTTGGTTCTACTAATGCATCTCTTTGCAAGGAATTCTCTAAGTTAATGCAGGATGAATTTGAAATGAGCATGATGGGAGAATTAAAGTTTTTCCTTGGGATTCAAATCAATCAATGCAAAGATGGAGTGTATGTTCATCAAACAAAGTATACTAAAGAGCTTCTGAAGAAGTTCAAGCTTGAAGGTTGTAAAGTGATGAATACTCCAATGCATCCAACTTGCACCTTAAGCAAAGAAGATACTAGATCAAAGGTAGATCAGAAGTTATATAGAGGTATGATTGGTTCTTTGTTATACCTCATTGCATCTAGGCCAGATATTTTGTTCAGTGTATGATTATGTGCAAGATTCCAGTCAGATCCTAGAGAATCTCATTTAACTATTGTTAAGAGAATCTTCAGGTATCTGAAAGGAACAACAAATCTTGGACTCCTCTATAGGAAATCCCTAGATTATAAGTTGATTGGATTCTGTGATGCTGATTATGCTGGTGACAGGATTGAAAGAAAATCAACCAGTGGAAACTGTCAGTTCCTTGGTGACAATCTGATATCCTGGGCTAGCAAAAGACAAGCAATTATTGATATGTCTACAGCAGAAGCAGAATACATCTCAGCTGCAAGTTGTTGCACACAACTACTTTGGATGAAACATCAGTTGGAAGATTATCAGATTAATGCTAACAGTATTCCCATCTATTGTGATAATATTGCTGCTATTTGTTTGTCAAAGAATCCAATTCTACATTCTAGAGCCAAGCATATTGAAATCAAACACCATTTTATTAGAGATTATGTTCAAAAAGGAATTTTGGATATACAATTCATTGATACTGAACATCAATGGGTTGATATATTCACTAAGCCTTTAACTGTTGAAAGATTTGATTTTATACAGAAAAATTTGAACATGTACTTTGTGTCTGATTAGAATGCTTGTCTCTGAATAGGAATGTAGGTTCTGAAGTTGTTCAGAAGTTATAGTCCATCAGAAGCTCTTCACTGAGGTTCTGAGGAAAATGTGCTTCTGATGACATCAGCATATGAACTCCAGAAGATGGACTTTGTGCTTCTGAATAGCAGAATTAGTGGAAACATTGGAAATTACTTTTTGGTAACACTTGTCCCACTAACTTGGTAGTTACTCTGAGAAATTCTTATGTGGCTTAAGTGTATTGGTGTATAACGTAAGAGGGCAATGATGAATTTATGTTTTGAATGTACTATATCGCGCCCCCTATGTCATTAATGTTGTGTTTGTTTGTCCCCTTCTGAATTGCAAATGTTATTACTAAAAACACTTAGACAAAAACACACTTCTCACTTCACAACCTACACTTTCTGATTTTTAGCCTGATTCTCTGAAAACTTTCGTCTTTTCACAATCAAAACCTAGAACCCTAAACTTTCATCAGCATTCATGGCTTCTTCAAGTTCAAAACAAGAAACTTCCATGCAAATAACTACTGGAGAATCACTTCAGATTAAAGGAAGAACATTGACATTGGAAGAATGGTAGTTAACGGTTCAAGTGGAGAATCCAGTGGATTTCCTCTCCTTAACTCATCATGATTGTGACCTCAGAAGCTATATCAACTCTCAAGACTTGGATGGGTACTTCAAAATGTTGAACGAGCGTTCTTATGAGAACCTGGTCAAGTATTTCTACGTTAGGGCTGAAATTTAAGATAAACATGCTGCTAGACTAGAAGAGCATGAAAAGGTTCTGATTAATCCTAGCCTTAAAGGCATGGAGAAGAGCAACTTGGTTTAAAACCATTTACATGTACAGAGATTCGCTTTAACATCATGGGAATCTCTGTTACTATTACAGAAGAGACCATTGCAAAGGCATGCAGAAGAGAGGCTGATCGTTCCTTTGAAGAGAATCTGGATAGCAAGACAAGTCCTTAGATAGAGGTTGTGAACATGACTCTATTCAATAGCAAGAAGAAAGGAAAATATTATGAAATGCAGAAGGAGCACAAGTTACTTCAGAAGATAATGGCAGAGTGTCTTCTACCCAAAGATGGAGGGGTAGATCAACCATCATTAGAACACAAAGTGTTCCTACATTTGTTTATAACTCTTGAGAAGGCAAATGTGTCAAAGTACATCTTTAATCACATGTTATGGGCACTGAAGGAAAGATAGGACAATAACAGAAGCTTCATTCCCTATGGAAGATTGTTGTCATAAATCTTTCATCAAGGAGGGATTTTGAAAGCAATCAAGTTGTCAAAAACTGTAACTGATGAGCAATTGGGCACAGTTACTGGCAAAGTTATAAATGTTTCCACTCTGAAAAAGATGCTTCTGATAAAGGTTGTAACAAAGCTGAGCACTGATCTTCATGAGTCTGATGGATGATTTTCCCCCTATCACAAAGGAAGATCCTCCAGATGTAAGAGCTCACTTTGTGTATGAGCATTGGAAAGCTACTGGAGAAACCATCAAGTATGATGACATCCGAGACACCATGTATGGTTGCTCTCTTCCAATTGCTTCTAAGAAGAGAAAGTCAAAGAAGAAAGCAACTTTAGAAGCTACTAAAGATAAGGAAGCTTCTGAACCTAAGCCTAAGAAGGCTAAGAAGGAGAAAGATGCTCAAGGAGTTGGTACTTCTATGCCAACTATTCAAGAAGAAGCTCAAGAACTTGAACCTGCCAAAATTATGAACAGAAGAACAAGAGGTGGTAACTCAACTGGTTCTTCACAATCCTTACCTCATCAACCATCAATTCCTAAGAAGAAGAGAAATCAAATAAGGAAGGTAGTTCTTCAAGAGGAAGATGATGCAGAGATTGAAGCTGCAACTAATCTTGTTACTAGGGAAGTCAGAAGAAAGAAGGTTGCTCACACTGCTGCTCTACAGCAAACTCTTGAAATTGCAAAAGAAATTGAAGTGCCTGTTGAAGCATTGCTCAAAGAATCAACTGCTGCAGATGCTCAGAAAGTAGTTGAGCTTGCAGAAAACCTTCAAGAGCTGGTGGTGGCTGGTGAACTGCTTAATGTTACTGAAGAAGTTTAGAAAGAGGATGTTGCTTGTTCAAATGTTGGTACTTCAGAAGCTGATGCTTCAAGAGCAACAAGAGGTAACACTGATTCTCATAATATCTCTGATAATGTAATAGAAGTAGAATCTAGTTCAATCTCAACCTCTAACACAAACTTTGTCTCAACCTCTTCAGACATAGATGATATTTCTTTGAATAGAGTCTATGAAAATCTACATAAATCTTTAGCCCCATCATCATCTACCAAACACTAGAAAAAGCCTGATGATGATACTTTTGTGCCTATGTATCCATCAGTTCTTAATAGAATAGTTGATATTAGTCAAATGAGGATTGATGTTTGTAATAGACTACCTACTAATCATCCTATAAAACCACCTATGGTTGAGCCACTCCAAACTATTCCTACTGATGCAGAAGCTGGAAGTGAGCAAGCAGAGCCTGAGTCTGACAATCATGTATCATCACCATCTCAACCTCAACTAACAACACAAACTAGTGATCCATCTGTTCTAGAGGAGCTGGCTAATCACTATTCAGGGGAATTACCTAGTTTTAAGCCAAACTCAGAGAAAGCCTCTGAAATAGCTTCTGATGAAGTTATTTTAAAAAAACCCCAACAACAACAACCTGAACTTAGGCCAGATTCACCTAACCATATTCAACAAGAGTCTCAATTACCTAAACAATCTGACTCTGATGCTAACACTTTAGTATCAGAAGATCAAACTTTAGTTGAACCTCAAATCATTGTAGCTCGACCTGCTTTTGATTAAGGAGCTGCAATTGATCCTCAACCTTTGAGTGTAGCTTTACCTTCAGAAGCTACTCTTGAACCTAAACCTACACATGAAAACTCTACAGAACCTGATTTTATGATCACATCAGTTTCTAATGATGAAGATGAACAAGCTAATCAATGGTTTAAGCCTGGATTCTTGAATCAACCATTAAGCTCATCTTCTTCTTTTGTCCTAAAGTCTATTCATGATCCTCCATATATTGCACCCTCTCAACCTATCTCTGAAACTTCAATCATTGATACTCCTAGCTCTTCTAACCAAACTTGTCCTCAAATCATAACCACTGTTGTCTCACCACCACCTATCCTTTTACTAGATTCTATTATATTACAAGAGGTTTGTGATAATATTTTCAAAGGTCTGAACAAGTTGGTGAAGACAAGAAACAATTTTATCCACAAGGAAGATTATGTGAATGAATGGGCAAGGCTGAGAGAAAGAGTGGATATTGTCATGTGTGAGCTTCAGAAGTCATCTTTGGAAGCACGTGATAAAGCTCTGAACACTCTCAATGAATGGTTTACAGAAGTTGTCAAGAATATGGAAGAAGTATATGTAACAGGAATCAGGAAAAGAGCAAGCTTTATATCTCAAATACACCTATCTTCTTGGATGCCTCAAGCATCATCACATCAAGTGTGCAATCTGAGAATCCTGATCTCACCTGGCTAACAAAGCTGAAGATTCAAGCTGAAACTCCAATTCTTGAAAAGCTAAAGCATGATTTTGAACTTGAGAAAGAAAACAAACAGCTGAAGAAAAAACTCCTAGAGCAAAGACTTATAAATGTTGAACTTCAAAGGAAGATGATTGCTCAGGAAGAAGCAGCAAAAGCCAGAGAGGAAGAACTTGTCAAAGGATACAATGAGTTAAAGGAATCCATGGACAAGCAGTCAGAAAGAACAAACAGCATGATGCAACAGATGCTGGAAATGATGAAGAGACAAGCCAAGCCTTAGTTGAACACCTTTATTAGCTTGTTGTCTTTAAGTTTTGTCTTTGTTCATGTTTCTGATCTTTTATGTCTTATTTTGCTTTTGAACTAATGTGTTTAGTTATTTTACTCGAATTTTCTCTTTATGTTTTTCTCACTTCTTCTATTTGTCTTTATTTTACTTTTTGTTGATGACAAAAGGGGGAGTAGATGTAGTATTTATTTATAGGCTATAAGCCCCATTAATTTAATTCTTAATGAAATTAAATTAAGAGAACCTTCTTCTCATCCCTAAGTCTATTTATTTAATGTGAGATTATTCTGAGTGTTATTACGCTTTTAATGATGAATTTAATTAACTTGTATAGAACTTAGGGGGAGCTTACAAACCTCACCTTAAAGGGATATTAGACTCAGGGGGAGCTTACAAACCTCATACCCATATATTCAACTTGTTAATTAGATTAACAACAATTGAACAGTTTAAATACTAGTGTTTGTCATCATCAAAAAGGGAGAGATTGTTGGAACAAAATGTATTTAATATTACCCTTTAAGTTTTGATGATAACAAGGTATTATAAAAAATTGTCAATTGGATATGTTAATATTTGTTCAAGTGTGCAGGACCATAGACAAAAATTCAGTGTCTTAAAATACATAGTTTTTGAAGAACAAAAGAGAGAAATGGTATCTACAAAATGGAAGCTTGTGTTGCAAGGAAGCATCTGAAGAAAAGTGGTTTTGAAGATCATCAGAAGCACATCCTCAGAGGTTCTGAAGATCATCAGAAGCTGGAAGACTAGAAGCGTCAGATTTGTGTCAAATGTTGTTTTAATCACGCCTATCATTGCAGAAAAATAGAAGCTGAAGCAACAACTAATTCAGAATAATTTGGAAGGCATTTGATGCTAATTCTTAGGAAAACGTTGGAAAAGGACAATAGTACAAAGTGTACAATCACTATCTCCACTACTCTGTTTTGTATCTGCAATCGTACAAGAACTACATCTGTGACTACGCTGGTATTCCTCTATACTTGAAATGGATTTGAAATTGTTCCTTCATAGGACAATAATCAAATCAGGCAAAAGATCATTGGTGATTTGATCAAGCTTCAAACGACTCTTTTTTGATGTGATGGAAATCAACATCTCTTTCACACCTCTATATAAAGAAGTGAAGACCTAAAGAATTGCAAGACTCTCACAACAATTTTACAAGTGCCAAAACTCTGCTGAAATTGTTTCACATCAAAGTTCACTTAGCATTTCTTAACAACTTTCATATCTTAGAAATTCTAGAGTCTTAAGAGTCTGTATTTGATTTGTATTGTGAACACCACTGATTGTATATCAAGTGTTCAACCTCAAACAAATTTCTTTGTAATTCTGTTTGAATAGAAGTCTCTTGCAGTTGTGCTTGAGCATA
>Ga0315915_1001484_pt1 | contig 28506 bp, 9 predicted proteins | sample MpolbnodulesMG_FD_207738 | JGI IMG/M metagenome (GOLD analysis project Ga0315915, IMG submission 207738) | Medicago polymorpha root nodule microbial communities from Los Angeles, California, United States - branched nodules | ecosystem: Host-associated > Plants > Roots > Nodule | place: USA... | reverse complement strand
CAATTTTGTTACTCATGCACCGCCAAAGATAACTAACATTATAATTAAAATATATATTTTGAAAAAGTGGATCCAGAGAGAATCGAAGGAGGTTACATAAATTCATAAGCTCCTTGTTAAGCCGGAGAGTAAGCTGAAAATTTAGACTTATTAAAATATGGCATAAGCAGCTTATGAAACTATGCTAAACTATTTTTATTTATTTACCCAAACACCTTTAAAAAGGCTTGTGGGAGTAGATAAGCCCACATAAGTTCAAAATAAGCCAATCCAAACGGGGCCTTAGTGCATTATAGAATCCTCTTTTATAAATTTAAATTATTTTAACAAAAGATAAATTAAATATAAATTTTTATGTTTTTAACATCTAAAAAAATGTCTGAGATCTAGATATAAATATTAATGTCTTCATCTTCACCTCATGATAAGTTTAAATATTAAAAAAGATGGAACAACGTAGATAATGTTGATAAGCTGATGTCTTGCAAGCCCCACGCTATTGACTTTCCTCCATGAAAATAGAAACTTGATATCTTCTACTATCTTGTAAGACTTCAACGTCAGATTCTTACTAGTCAAACCTCTTGGGGCTATATATATGCGTCCTATGATCATGATATATCCCAACCACACCACACACACAAACACACATAACACTCTTAGTGAAGTGTCATTAAAATTATAATTTACCATTAAGTCATGGAGAAGAAATCAATAGCAGGCTTATGCTTCCTCTTCTTGGTTCTCTTTGTTGCACGTAATTAAGTCCATCATTCTTAGTATTAATCATATATACTGCATTTGTTATATCATCTTATCTACTTTTTTTTAAAAAAAAATAGAGACCAAACAAATAAAAGAAACAAAGTAAAGAAATCTCGAAGAAATCAAAATTATATATCAACTTATTTTTATGTCTTTATTTAATTTTTCTAATAATGATATTAGATTTTTTGTTTGGAACATCAAAGAATTTGTAAATAAGAGACACAGAAAATTCATTATTAGTTAATTATATATACATGAGGGTTTAATGTTCCTCTTAAAAAAAAGGTAGTGTTCATTGTTCGTTACTTTTGTATTCGTGAATACCTTTTTAATGAGACGTTAATTATAGTTCATAAACGTTTTCTAGTCGCTAGTGATATATTTGAGACTTTTTTTATTTGTTTGGATCGACAAATTTAAATGTAAATATTATTATGTTTGTTTTTTATTGTGAGTGAGAGTTGAACCCGCAGATATTTTTTGTTAATGTTTATATCTATATCCATATGTAGTATTTTAATATTGTTGTGATGTTTGTTAATGCAGAAGAAATTATGGTGACTGAAGCCAAGACTTGTGAGAATCTGGCTGATAAATACAGGGGACCATGCTTTAGTGGTTGCGACACTCACTGCACAACCAAAGAGAACGCAGTTAGTGGCAGATGCAGGGATGATTTTCGTTGTTGGTGTACTAAAAGATGTTAAATGGACCTTCTCCAACACCAAGATGCATTGAGTAGACTTTATAATATAACTAAATAAATAAAATGCATGAAGTATAGCTACAACTTCATCTATATATGTGTACTCAATACCGTGCATAACGTATTAGTTATGCACTTCTATCATATGGAATAAGCATCGATCAGTAATTTTGTTTCTAACTCTTGGGTAGTAATTTTTATATTTTTTTGTTAATTTTGTTTGTTATTTACGGTACTTTTGCTTTGTTTTTGTTTCTGTGTTAACTTTTGAATACATTTGTGCTCAGGAGTGACTTTAAAGAGAGAAAACTATGATGACTTTAATGTATTTTATGGTGTTTTATGAAAGAAAAATGATAGTTAAAATTAAAGAGAATAATATACAGGGATAAAGAGAAAAGTACAATGTATTTGTCATTTTTAAAAATAAATATAAAAACTAACTAGCAAGTTAAGGAATAAAATAGAATGTCCATATTTCATATTTTAATTTGTTAGAAAATGATAGTTAAATATTGAGACAAAAACGTTTTGTTAAAATGTCAAACAAAATGAGATGGAGAAAATATACTACGTATCATCACTCATCAGTACTTCATTTTGATTAGGATAAAAAAATGAGTTGAGATTCCCTTACTTGAGGTCATCTATTTGAGAAAGATAGAAACAATTTAATGATTAAAATATTAAGTCCATAAATTTGAGACTTTTTTAATGATTAAAATTTAGGATGTATTTGAGGAAGAGAGAAACAAATTAATAATTAAAATATAAATAATGTTACATGTAGCGACAACTAAATTCACGAGACTTCACGAATAATGTATTTTACTCACATAACACCACCACCATCATGATTGCCATGAAATCTGAGATTACGTGATTAAAATTGTTTTGCAATATTTACTTATATTTAAGGCTTCTTGAGAATTTCAAGAAAAACTCTTTCATTGCATATAGCAGCGCTGTTAAAATATTAAGTCCATAAATTTGAGATTTTATGGTGTTTTATGAAAGAAAAATCTGAAAGAGAAATGATAATTAAGATTACAAATAATAATATAGGAGAGTGATAGAGAGACAGTCATGTTGATTTTCTCTCCACAAAGTCGCCCAATTATTGTCCAATGTGCTCTTGCATTCACTCTTTTTTTTTTCTCTTTTAATATATTTGTCATTTAAAAAAATGATAATTAGATACCGAGGATTGTATTGTACTAAACTTTTAATAGTTACCTCTAGCACGCCTTGTGCTTGAGGGACTTTTTGTTGTTTCTTTAATATAATTCGCTTAGTTTATTCAACAAAAGATATTGAGGAAAAAAAACGTTTTGTTAAAATGTCAAACAAAATAACGTGGAGAAAGCATACTATGTATAACTAGCACTTCATTTCAATATTTTTTTCATGCATCAGATGACAAAAAATGACATGAGAGGGCTGAAGCCCTTAAAAGAAAAAACTCAACAATTAAATGAATATTTTTAGGCATACAAGCTCCAAAGATGTCATCAAAGAGCAGACGATTGAGCTCACTAGGAGAGGTCTCCAAAAGAATAAAATTCCAAGAGTTCATGGTAAGGCTAAAATTGGCAAGCCAATCAGCACTTATGTTGCCTTCTCTCAAAGTGTGATGAACCTGAATCCACCAATTACGATTCAAAATATTTTGAATACGCCGAATGAGAACAAGGGTTGTCCCATTCATCTTGCAATTATTTGTTACCATGTCAATAAGCAACTTTGAATCACTTTCAACGCAAAGCTGAGAAATACCGTCCCTCCAAGCCAACTCTAGACCAAGGTACATACCCCACATCTCTGCATGAAGAGCATCACAAGCGCCAATCTTACGGACAAAACCTTTGATCCATCTACCATTAGCATCCCGAAGTAGGCCTCCACAACCCGAGTGAACTCCATTCTCTTTGCATGCTCCATCACAATTGAGTTTGATCCATCTCTCTTGAGGATATTTCCAGCCAATATAAATTGTTTCAGTGTGTCGAAGATCCATTTGAAACTGATTAAGAGTGCAATTTTCAATATCACTAGTAAACTTTTGGATGATACTTTTGGGATTTTCTGGTCTCTGGAAATTTTCCTCGAAGACTGTCTTGTTCCGCCATTTTCAAATATACCAGCAAGTAGTCATGAAAGTTGTCTTCCACTTAGAGTTGGGATCTCTGTTCCAACGCTTGTTGAGGTTTGTAAAAATCCAATTCCTGCAATCAAAGAAAAAAAAAGTCAGTTATACAATATGAAGGTACAAGTCTGATCCATACTTGAGTTGCATAAGTGCAGTCTCAGAGTACATAAAGAGTAGTCTCATCCTCACTCCCACAACAAGGACAATTTGGGGATATGCCAACACCACATCTACTTTGACGATAATTAGTTAAAATGCGATCATGAGCAACCAACCAAATGAAAGTTTGAATACGATGAGGACCCTTCCATGATGTCCTTTATTTAAGAAAGAGAGAAACAATTCAACGATTAAAACATTAATTAAGTTCATAAATTTACATTTCTCTCTTTCATGTATTTGAGGGAATTCCAACTCACAAAAAAGAATGGTATCCAACACTCTTAGCATTTGGATGACATAGTATTTTGGTGACATTGGTGATATTGTTTTTATTTCTCTCTTAATCAATCATTCTCTCTCATCTAAATAATTTATTTTAATAATTCATTTATCCTTCTCTTAACTAAAATACACTAATGTAATCAATGTCACCAAAAAAAAGTATCTCACTCAAGTGCTATCCCATAATTTATTCACCCTCTAAGTAATTTTGATATATAAATTACTTTTTATCGTATAAGATGTATAAATTAGTGTTATTATTTATGTTCAATAGAATTGGATAGCTCAACTCGTTTGAATTTAATAGTAAGGAGTTGAAGATTTTGAGTTATAAATATTTATTATTAAAAAAAGATGATAAATTTTGTAAAAAAAAAGGTGATAAATATTTATATGGATTCCCCTCAAACAAAAACAAAATATTTATATCACTGTCTTAAATTGAAGACTCATTTTAGTTCCTAAAAAAGTTCGTAACATAGAATTTAATTCAAATAAAAAATAAAAATAATTTTTAGTCCTTAAGAAATATAAATCGAAACAAGTTAATACGTGCCCTCTTTGCGTTGTGTTTGTTGATGAAAGAGATATAAAGATAAGAAAAGAAACTGAACAAAAGGGATAATTTAGTAGTTCGGAATGAGAAAAATTGAAGATAAATAAATTATGATAGAAAATAATTATGTGTATTTATAATGACTTAAATGGACTACCAAAAAATATAAAAGGGCATAAATATCCTTAAACAAAAACTAGATATGATTTGTTAAAAAAAAACTAGACATGATAGATACAAATTGAAAAAATTATTTCATTAGAATCAATGAAAATTATAAAAGTAAAATATTTTGTTTAAAAAAAAACATAGCTCATAAAAATCAAAGTTTTTTTTTCAATTTAATAAATTAATGATAGAATGAAAAAAAATTTAGAAATTTTGTACGCATTTTCATTGCATACTATGAGTATTAAATTGTAAGAAAATAATAATAATAGATAAAAACAACATCAATCATATATTGTATAATTAATTAGAGATTAAATATAAATTTTCATCTCTACAAAAAAATTAACTTTTTGGTCCTTATAAAAAATTTCTTCAAAACATTGGTCCTCCAAAAAAATTTGTCATCAAACTTAATTCTTAACTATTATTTTGTATTGAGAAAAAAAAATGCATTTCATTTGCGTGACATGTACTCTTCAGATTTATTATTTTTATTCCCTAAAAAAACGATTTATTATTTTTACATAACTATTAACATACCTTATTCATTTAAATATTTTAATTAATGTCAATAACATCTTATTTATGAGAATCAAATTAGTTTAAATTTAAAAGCTGTCCTAGTTTATTTTTCTGAAGGACTAAAGTTATTTTTATTTTTTTCATGGCTTAAATTAGGTCTTTTTTTACAAAATTTTAAGTTTTAAATTAGGTCTTGTTAATTTTCCATGGGACCAAAGAGGTCTACATTTATTATTTTATTTTTTTAACAATAAAAATGAGATATAAATTAACACAAAACAAGAGTCTCAATAGCACAAGACGTGTTACAAAGACTCCTAAAGATACACAGTGTCAGTCAAGTCATACAAAAACTTCTTTTCAATGACTAAAAATTTCTTTTATTATTTCAGAAGCTAAATTGGATCTTGCAATTTTTTTTGGTACCTGACAACGAGGGTGACGATTATAAGATATACAAGAAAGAGAGTATTACTCATGTTAGGACGCATCCCATAGTTAGCTTCTTAAAATTTTATACGTACACATAGTCTTTGACCTATAATCTTTAAACTATGATAAGAAAGATGACACTTGTCTATACTTACCAAAACGTGTATTCACAATTTTGCGACTTCTGGTTATGGCATATGATTTGTTTCAAACGAACATGCTAGTGTACTACAATGTCAATAGTTGTTTGCTATCAAAATAGACTTCCTCAACCTTTATTTAAGCCTTGATGTCATTTAATTTGTTACTTTGGAATGACCATATTCAAATTTTCCAGCTACTCTGCTAAATTATACTTTTGAACTTTGTCACGCTTCTTCAAATCTTATCGCAATATGTTAGACTTTTTGTATAAAGATATCCACAAGAGTTGAACATAAGTCTTTTCAAGACTTTTTGTATAAACTCTTTGAAAATATATCACAAGAGTTAAAGATTATTAGTTTGTGTGTTTTAATCCATAATCATGATTAACAAATACTTACGAGTTAAATTTGTTACTTTTGGATAAGTTTGATTAGTTAGTTACAAGAGACTTACTCTCTAAGTCATTGTATATATATAATTGCTTGTAACTCAATCAAAAAATGTGTGAATACAATTTTCAATATTCTCTTCTCTCTCCAACAAACTCTAACCACCATAACCATCTTCATCTTCTCCATAGAAACCCTAATTTCACTTTGCTTGCATAACAAGAAACCTAAAGCTGCGCTAATAAAGATATCCACAAGAGTTTTAGGTGTAAATAATTTAAGATTTATGTTCAAACCATTTAAGAGTTGTTTACACCTAAAAAAATAATTATTATGTTAATCGAAATCAATAGATAGACAATTAAAGATTAGACGTAGACTATGATAGTCAAAATAGAGTTGGCTGATTATTTCTCAAGTCTACTTACTAGTACGTGGATCTTAACAATATTAGAATAATAAATCAATGGTCCGTAGAATTGAACATGAAGCATCAAACACCCACTCTCGTTTTATTGCATCACTGACTATAAGAAGCGATTAGTAAGTAAGTATGATTTGAAGGAAGGTTGCACATTATAGACTATGTCAACGGAAAATGCTATAAAATGAGAAATTGACAGACCAACATAGAGCGCCGCAAATCACTCAACAAGGGAAAATTGTTGCATTACTTGCAAAAATAGTCGAGCAAGAATAGGCATTGAAGGTCATGTCATTTCATCGGGTAGGACTAATTTTGCTTAGAAAAACCTACTAAATACAATGTATTACGAACACAAACAATCAAATACAAGTTATTATATGCTATTTAATCCTTTTATCATTATGCAGTTGTCATTATTTACATGTATTTATTAGTCCAGTAGCAAAATCCTTTTTTTTACAAAAACCAATAGCAAAAACCTAAAAATCGTACTTGACATTCTACTAAATAAGTTCGAAAATTTATAACTGAATGACATAGTTCCTTCGTCAACAATAATCGATTGAAGAAAGATAAACACAGTTCAAAATTGTCAGCTAAAACCTCATTAGCCTTTCATTCAACAACAATATTATAATTTTTTTTCATATTCACCTCATGATAAGTTTAAATATTAGAAAAAATGATGGGTTCTTGATTTATGGTTTTATTTACAATTTGTTTTGAATGTGAACACCCCTGATAGAATGGGTTGAGATTGATATATGAATATTAACGGTCTTCATATTCACCTCCAACTTTAAATATTAGAAAGAGAAAAAAAAATGTACTCAATTAGAATAGGCTTTCTTCATCAAAATAATGACGTGTTTGATCAGATTATCATGCTTAAGGGTGGGAATAGATCAAGCCGACCTACAATAACCACATACCCAATTCAAGTTAGAGTATTTTTTAATAGAAAAGATTAATACTTTTTAAAAAGCTTACGTAGTTAAAAAGGTCAAACTAGATGTCATAAAAAAGCTTTTTAGATCTAACAGGAGGCCAGTTTACTTAAGCAAATATAAATAATACTTTTTATTACTAATGTTATTACATTAAATTTTGTAATATGATTAAATTATAAAATAAAAAAATTCAATAGGCCAAAAGAAAGGTTAGGCATCAAGGTAAGTCTGGAACATCCCAACTAGGTTGACAACCAACAGAAACCCTCATCCTCTACCGCCTTCCAATACGTAATATTATTTAAAAAATGGAAAAAAATATGTACAAAAGAGGGGGGGGACTAGGCCAAACCCTCTGAAAACCAAAAAGAAACGACAGAAATAAACGACAAAAACAGACTACAATGGCCAAATGTTGCACAGGCTCATATGAAACATCCTCAATGGCCAAATGTTGCACAGGCTCATCCATTACAATGGTTGCGTGCTGCTCTGGTTCCTTTGGTATTTCTTGTTGTTGTACCGTAATGGTATGTGTCTCCGTTTCAGTAATTACTGGATCAACATTCTTTTGTGGTGCTGCAAAATCAAGAGAGGAACCTATACCCGACGGATTGTCTTTGATAGGAACCCAATTTTGCTTTCTTGTTGGAACTGGTTTTTTGCCTTGGACAATTTTTTCTTTGTGCACAGTACCGTCCTTCCGAGCATATAGCCACCTACATGAGGAAAAACCATGGCCTATGGTTTGACAATGTGTACAAAATTCCGGAAGCCACTCACTCATAGGCCACCTCCACATTAAACGCATAACCTTCCTTCTCAACTGTGATCTCATGAAAGAGTTTGCATGAAAAATCCATGTCAACAAGTATGCGTGCGTAGTGACCGTAGATGCGCTTGGAAGTCGCATTATCAATGAGGAATGGAGTGCCCACATCACAAGCAATTTCCCCGAGCGTCCTATCCATCCAATACTCATGTGGCAATTCCAAAAGTCGAATCAAAACCTGGGCACGAGTGTTACGTTGTTTGTGCATATTTAAATCTTTGGTCCATTCAAACAATCAGAGAACACTTGGCTTCAGATTTACCGTCCCCTTCACTCATACCATGCGCATATCATCCTCAGAGGAAAAAAAGAATTCATAGAAACCCCTCCCCAAGGGTGTCATGGACCATGCTCCCGTCGTTTTCCACTGGTTTTGAAGCTTCGAATGAATGTCTTTTGTAGTGTAGTGTTTGTCACCCTTATTCAGAACCAGTCGACCGCGTAGGTTACACTTGCAAACAGCCATACCCTTTTCGTATATGTCTTGTGAAATATGGATGCTTACGGTTTCACTGTGGATAAAAGGCTGCGGCAAATTATCGTTACTGGAAATTGATGATGCAGTCAATGCTTGCGCGAAAGAAATGATGTGCGCCGGTTTGGAGGAGGAGGAGCCATCGCTGCAATTAAATGATTCACAGCAATTTTGTTCACTGGTGAGGCTAGTTCGGCCGGCCAATCAAAGGCCATGGCCAAACTACGGTACTATGATGATTGCAAAATCACGTAACAAGCTGGATTATATGGTGTGGAAATTACCAAAGTCACGTAACAATATATTGTGTTTTCTCTCACCAAAATCCAGTAGAAAACTGCAACACGCTTAGTTAGAGAGATCAATGATGCACAAAGGACAAAACAAGACTTACAATCAATTGTGAATTGAATAGCATGATTCGAAGAAACTCAGTGATTCATGTTGTAACAATGGATTGGGTGCGTTCTTCTTCAAAATGGCATTTTAAATATCAAAAGAGGATTGGATCTAATTGTCCTATTAATTCGTTAGCCTATTGAAACATAGATCAAATTACCTGTTTAAATATGTTCAGATAAAATAAACTTTTAGAAAGATTAACACATAGTTTTAAAAATCGGACCGGACCGGCCGGTCGAACTAGTCCGACCGTGAATCGGAGGGGTCACCGGTTCGGTTGACATATTGGATCGGTAATGCAATCAAACCGGTGCGAACCGGACAAACTCGGTTAAAACCGGTGAACCGGCGGTTTAATGAGCCAACCGGGTTACAGTCTTTTTTTTATTGAACAATTATTTTATATAACAAAAAATTGAAAACTGGCACAGCTGGGGATCGAACTGGCGCCCTAGCAGTCACAAACTCAACAAAGGCACTTAATACCACTGCGGCATTGCTGATTGTTGTAATTAATTGTTGATTCATATTGACTATATATTATTTCAAAATACCATATACTAAAACTACACCATTTTAATTCACATTTTAACTTGTATTTTGTTATTTTTTGTTGCATAATTTGTATTTTGTTAATTTTTTTGCATAACTTGTATTTTGTCTTTCTTAAAAGAAAAAAAAACATGTATTCTCTTCCTATTTTTTATTTTATCTTCATAATATATTGTATAAGTAACCGTTTCTTTTTTTTTCCTCAAAGTTTTTCAAATTTACTATACTCATAATATAGGTATATATAAAAGAATTAATTTATGTGTTTGATCATATAATAATATCAAAGTAGATGGACTTTAATTTAAAGATCAAATTTGAGAAATTATCTTAATTTATCTAGTGAATTTTTCAAACATTTATTAGTGTTATGTTTTTTTATAGCCCGAGTCATCTTATTTATGGAGACCGGGTGATAACCGAGTCATCCGATTCTTTCATGCGGTTCGACCTGCGACTCAGTGGTTCGACCAATGACCCAATGACCCAGTACCCCTCCCGAGTCGATGACCGAGCCGATGGATTAACATGTCATATTAAACTTTCAAAATGTCAAAGTTAGACCTAAAAAAATAAATATACGAGAATCTACATGTCAGACTTAACCTTTAAATTTCTTAATGTAGCGCATATGTCGCAGCGGTTTAATATGTTTCGAACCTATTTAAGGTCGCGAGTTTGATCCCTCCGGTTCTTTTCCTTCAACAACAAAAAAAATCTTGACAAGCCATACTTTGATTTTCAAAGTCTAGCTCGGTCTAGTCTATCTTCACCCTTAGCCATGTCTATTAGTTAAAAATTAAAATCATCAAAATTAGGGGTGTTCAAAATCGAACCAATCCAATAGAAATACCGCAAACCGAACCAACAAAAATCGAAACAACAAAAAACCGCATTTGATTCGAATGTATTCGAATCATTTTTTACTCAACCGCATGGTTTGGATCGGTTTACGTTTTTATTTTACCAACCGAATCAGACGAAACCACAACTTATGAAAAACACTAATTAAACATATGTTACCTAGATCAATAATCATAGAAACTCAAACTAAACTTTTATAAAATGACTTTTTTTTTCACTTGTTAAGTATCTTGTTTGCTTTTTATATAAAAAAAAATGTATTTATGTGCCATTTGAACGTTTAGATATTGATAAAATTTTCGTCTTTTGCATTTATTATAAAATAGAATTTATTTTTATCAACGTTTTTAATTTGCTCTATGTAGCTGAAAACGTCGTTGGATGAAATTTAAAATATTGTTGGAAACATTGCTGAAAATATGTTGTGTTTTACCTTTTTAACTTAATTTTGATGTCGGAAACAAAAAATTGCATTGCATCGAAAAAAAAACCGCATTTACCAATCCAACCCAAACCGCTTTGGTTTGGTTCAGATTTTATTTAACAGTCAACCGAATTAAACCAACCTGCATACTTTTTTATCTTGCGATTTGGATGACGTTTAACCTTAAAACCGAACAAAGTAACATCTTTGTTACTTTGGTAAGTGAGGATGTTAATTTTGTGTGGTGCATGTAACATCTTTTCATCTGAAAAACAAAATTTTCAACAAATGATAGGGCCCGTAACTTATTGGGCTTTAGCCCAATCCAGTCTAACGACGCCCACATCTTCCGAGTTAATTCTGAAACTCGACTCAGTCACTGACACTGTGAAACAAAACGAAAATGTCGAGAAACGTTAACGGTAGCGGTGCTCCGGCGAAAATCGCCACCAGCTCAGAGAAAGACGACGGCGAACCTCCGTCGAAAAAAGATTCTAGGAAAACACGAGAAAATTCCGATATAGACACAGAAACTGATAGAAAGCACAGTAGTTCGAAGAAAAAATCGCGTGAGAGTTCGGAATCGGATTCCGATAAACGATGGCGTAGGAAGAGGAAATCACGTCGGCGATACAGCAGTGTTGATGAATCGGATTCGGATTCCGGTTCGGATTCGGAGTCGGAGAGCCATGAATCCGAACGGTCTGGTTCGGAGTCGGAGTATTCGGGTTCGGAGAGTGAGGGAGAGAGGAAGGAGAGGAAGAGGAAGGAGAAGCGAAGGAGGAGAGAGAGGGAGGAAGAGAAGAGGAGGAGGAGAGAGAAAGAGAAGAAGAGGAGGAAGAAGGAGAAAGAGGAAGAGAGAAGGAAGAAAGAGAAACGGAAAATGAAGAAGAAGGAGAAAAAGGAGAGAGGGAAGAAAGGTGCTGTGACTAATTTATGGGGAAAGTATGGGATTATTAGAGAAACTGATATGTGGTAAGAATTTTTTGCTTTTGGTTTTTGAAATTTGAGTAATTTATATTTGTTTGTTGATTGAATTATTAGGTTATAATGGTTGAATTATGTGGTAGAAGAATACAGTGTAGATTTTGAAATTATTGGCTAATGTTTTGTTGATTTAATTTTGTTTTGTTTTGCATTTGAGTTATATGTACTGAAATATCATGGGATTGGAATGTGAGAGTGGTTAGGGGAATTGTTATTGTATAAGGTTGTAGAATTTGATTGAAAGATGTTAGATTAGAAGTAAACAACATTTGGGTTGATTGTTGTTGTGCTTTGACCCAGAGTGGACCTAGAACAATTGCCTTAGAGACGGTTGAGTGGTTGAGGACGACAATCCCTTCACAGAGGGGGCTGGTATACCTGTAAACACTCTGATGCTCAAGTTAGTGATTGGCAGAGACTGTAAGGTTTTAGGGTTTAGCAAATCTATAGCTTAAACTGAATCATGAGTTAATGTTTATATGAGGAGTTCTAGTCTTCTAGAGTTTATCGGGTGAAAACTCTAATTGAGCAGCTGTCACCTAAGAGGCAACTGTTGACAGATCATGATGTGATCATCATCACATGGTCGCGGTCCTGATTGTGTCTTCGGACTTGTTTGGGTGTGCTTCTATGGCGTCTCCATATCATGGTCTGTATTGATCCGTTTCATTGGTGAGCTGGGCTTGACCCAGCTCGGAACATGCTTTTAACAATTTGTAGGTGAATCATGTAAGATCAGAGAAGTATAATAATAACTAGTAACAGGATTCAAAGGTGTTCTCTTGACACCAAAACAGGACAAATAGTGAAACGAATGACAACACTTTATAACGAATTCCAGTTTCAGTATGCAGTAAAAAATATCTGTTTTGGAGAAGCTATACCATTTTAACAACACTTTGCAACTCTACTCTCCTGAATATTGTTTCCAGTGTAATCTCTTGGATGATGAAAGTAGTTGTTGGCAGAAGATAACTTATTTAATATAGGGTAAATAGCAGCAGAAATTCATATCTGAATTGTAGTTGAAAGAGTTAAAACATAGAATATGCACTAGCTGTTGATGGTTTATTGCAGTTGTTATCTCGGGGACACCTTAACAAGATGTTACATGTAAGTGTGTACTTTATGTTTAGAAGCTAGAGACTTAAAGTAAGTGAAAGTACTCATTAGATTGCTAGCATGTGATTTACAACCTAATGCTATAGCAGGGTTTAGGAAGGGTTGGATCGCTGGATATCTATTGTAGAAGTAGAATTTGTTATTGTATATGTCTCTCTCCTAAATATAATTTCCAGTCTAATCTCTTGGAAGATGACAGTAGTTGCTGGTAGAAGCAAAATAATTTATTTAATGTATTGTAGGGTAATAGCAGCAGAAATTCACATCTAGGTTGTAGTTGATAGAGTTAAAACATAGGAATATGCCCCGGCTGTTAATAGTTTATTGCAGTCGTTATCTTGTGATGGCACTAGCAAAATTTACATCTAGGTGTGTACTTTGGTGTTAAGAAACTAAAGACCTAAAGTGCCTAAAATTCCACTTTAGATTGTTAGCATGTGATTGGATATTGAAGGGACATCCTATCCTAATACTACAAAGGGGTCTAGGAAGGGGTGAATGAATGCAAATCTATTGTAGATATTTTATTGTATAAGGTTGTAGAATTTGATTGAAATATGTTAAATTAGAACATTAACAGCATTCAGATTGAGAGTTTTTGTACTTTTAGCAATTTGCATGTAATCATGTAAGATTGGAGAAGAATAATAATAACTAGTAACAGGATTCAAAGTTGTTCACTTGACACCAAAACAGGACAATAAGTGAAATGACTGACAACAACACTTTAACAAATTCCACTTTCAGCATGCTGTAAAGAATCTTTGTTTTGGAGAAGCTATACCATATTAACAACAATTTGCAATTTCTCTCCTGAATATAGGTTCCAGTCTAATAATGTCTTGGAAGATGAAGGTAGTTGTTGACACAAGCAAGATAACTTATTTAATGTAGGGTAAATAGCTTCAGAAATTCTTGTGGATTGTAGTTGATAGAGTTTAAACTTAGGAATATGCACCAACTGTTGATGGTTTGTTGCAGTCGTTATCCCGTGACTTACACTTTAGCAAAATTTTATATCGAGGTGTGTACTTTTCCTTTTTAGAAGTTAAAGACCTAAAGCAACTGAAAACACTTTTCAGTTTGTTAGTACTCCCTCCGTTTCTAATTATAAGCAAATTTTACTTTTTATATTCATTCAATTAATGATGTATGTGGTTCATAATATGGACCACATACATCATTAATTGAATGAACCTAAAAAGTCAAATTTGCTTATATTTAGAAACGAAGGAAGTATATCGCTTTAAAATACAAATGAAGTATTAATGATAATTTTCCTATTATATCATTAATTATTTGCTACTCTATTCATTTAATTCTTTAATTTATCTTTCTCGTATTACCTCCGTCCTTATATATAAGACCTTTTATGAATATATTTGCGTCCCTTTTTATAAGATTCTTTTCAATTTACAAGATACATTAATTATCTTTTCACAAAAATGCCCGTTTTTTTTGTGGTAGGCAGGGTTCGAACCCGGACCTTGCATATATTATGCATTGTCCCTGCCAACTGAGCTAAGCTCACGAGGACCACAAAAATCCCCCTAATTAAATGAAAAAAACTACTCCATTCGTCCCAAATTACTACCTCTGTCCTTATAAATTAAAGAATTGAAAGAATAAAGAATAGTATATTTATGCGTAAAATAGACACATTAACTACACTACCAACAATTTTTTCATAAGAGTGAAATTTATTATTATAGGTGCTTATATTAGGAACTAAAGGAGTAGTATTTTTGTCTTGTCAAACACTGTCTCATAGTTTCGTCCCTAATGTTTAACTAATATTCATAATAGTTCTTTAATCAATTCTTTTAAATGCCAGAAGAATTATTTTGACTATCAAATGCGCAATCATAGATTATTTTGTAATTTTGCTACGTTGAGAGATTATTATGATTACTTGTTAAAAATTCGAACACAAAAATGATTATTTTTCCATTAAAAAACCAATAATAAAAGGTGTATTGAAGTTTGAAAACAACAAGTAATTAGAAAATCTCCCGCAAATATGATAATTAAATAGGAACAAAGGTAGTATATTAGACCATCCACGACATAAGAGTCTTGCTCTTTTAAGACTTCGTACCCAAAAGATAATTTTTTTTTAAAAAAAGAAAAAAGAGATTGGCGAGAGATGGTTAGTGAAGTATTCTCTCTTTGACGGGAAACACGTTTTTTTAATATTAAAATATAATGATAAAGTTATTGATATTGTAGATGATTAATAGTTTTCGTTTAAGTTGTATGAAGGGTTGGATTGAAGAGATTGAGTGTTTATTAAATACTACTTCCTCCGATTTCTATTACAAGATAAAATTCTCATTTTAGATTCATTTAATAAATGATGTATATAGTCTCTAATATAGACTAAATACATTTTTTTATTGAATCTTAAAGTAGATTTTTTCTTATAATAGAGATCGGAATAATATTATTAAAAAATTATAATTAAATAGTATTATATAAGGGTTGGGAACTCTCTCTCTCATCACTTTTCTTCTTCTTTAATCTACTCAAGAATCATTTTTCTCTTTTACTTAAATAAATAGTATTATATATAAGGGTCGGGAACTCTTTCTCTCTCAAACCCTAGTTGTTATCACTTTTCTTCTTCTTTAATCTACTCAAGAGGGATGATTTAGGGTTAATTTTGACTCAAAAAAATCATCCCTCCAAATTGTTTTTCCTTTTTCTCTTTTAGTTAAATAAGTTATTTCTACATATTTTCAGTCTTCTTTCGTTTGTTTATGTGATTTCGTCATTGTTTGTGTTGATTGCATGTCTTTTTCAAAGATTTTAATACAATCATATATATATGAGCATATATGTATATTATCATTTTATGCTTTTAACATAGATAATAAGAGTATGTTCATAAATGATGCGTCATATTGTGCCACGAGGAAGAGAGGAGAGACACATGTTTATGGTCGGTTTTGTACACACCCAGAAATAGTTTACGTCAACGTTTGATCCATAACGAAATGCGTCATATTGTGCTATAACGAAATGCACGTGTGCTTTTGACTCTTATTTACGAGGTACTTCTTATGCTAAAGTTCAGCTTCGTTTGTCTAGCTCCATTTCCAATTTCGACCCTTCTTGTCAAGGGTGATAATATCAAACTTTGAATGATCAAAATAAAGTTCTAATAATACATTTTTTATTTTCTTATTTTATTTACGCTTTCAAATAATATCAAGATTTTTAATCACAAAAAAATTAAGATTTAAAATATGATTTTCGTCATTTATATTTTATCTGGTATTTGTTTTAGTCTTTTATTCTTCTTTTTTTAGTAAACTAGTGTATTTACCCGGCGTTGTCCGGATTAGACATATAATTAAGGATGAACAAAATTTGGTATGCATGGTATCCGAAATAAAATTGACCACGAACTAGTATAGGTACACACACAAATAGAATAAAAAAAAACATATTTTAAGTACATGTAAATCAATAGATGCATAAGAATATGAAATTATCCGACACATATAAAATAAAATAAATATTTTTTCTAAATACTCAAACACGTAGGAATCTGTACCCGTTATTAAATTAGCAAAATTATACAATTGTCATATTACTTAAATAAAAATCTTCTTGTCATGAAATTAAATACAATGAATTTTTTAATTAATGATTTTTGTATGATTAGTAATTTGTTGTCAAAGTAAAAACGTATGGTATAATATTTGTGTCTTATCAAAATAGAATGAATAAGTCTAAAAAGGTGTTTGCTCAGTGGTAAAAACTTGACTTTGTAACTTCGAGAGACATTGTCCAAATCTCACATGAAACAATTGTAAAATGATCATCAGTGCCGCAATTATTATTAATAAAATTTAAGAAATAAATTTCACATAATTTCAATTATTTTATAATAATGCATTTTTTTGTATTAAAAATAATTTTACACGTTGATATTTGCAAATTTTGTAAATATTTTAATACCCATTAATACTCGTCTAGCGGATATCCATACGAATGTAAGAATGACATAAACACCATTTTTATCAATTAGAGAGAGTTAACTACTATGTATACCTGAGAACATCCATTATCATCACTGATCATAGTAAAGTAACACTTCATTAAAAAGAAATAACCTTAAAGTATAAAGAGAAAAAAAAAATATCGATAAAGTTCAAAGAATAATACAATCCTTACGATTTATAATTGATTCAATATTGGTAAATGTTTATTTGACATTCAAAATAGTTGCAACAATTTTTTCTTAATATATAAGAAAATAAACATGCAAGAAGAACAAATGAAAAAAATATTGATAAATTTAACTTTTTCTATTGTTGCTCGACAAATGAAAATATTCAACATCATTTTTTTTCTTATATGCCACAAAGCATAGTAAAATAAAATCAAAATATACTTAAAAATAAATGAGTACCTTTCACTCTCTATTCTCAGTAGAAAAAAGAAATACTCAAACAAAAAATAAAAAATAATGAAATGAAAAAAATAACATAGATATTAGAAAAATTATACTCGGAGGAGAATTGTAAAAGATAAATATTTTTTTTTGAGAAAAAGATAGATATTATAAAGCATTAAAAAACCCAAATAAATAAAATGGTTGAAGAGTGTTGGAGAAAAAGAATGCAAGATAAAAAAAAAATTATATGGAAGAAATAATAAAATATATTACAACATATATAAAACCCGTAAAAAAAGTGTGTGAATAATATAAATGGTTAGTTTTTATGGAAAAAATTTATAAGTAATTATATATAGACACGCACATATAGAGGGAGGGGGGGATGGATATAGGAATTACGTTAAAATTAAATTATAAAGTAATAAAAACAAACAAATAAAATATTTGGACTATTCTTCAAAAAAAAAAATAGTTGGACTATAAAATTAAAGTAGATATGGATTGTTTGTTGAGATGTTTATACGAGATAGAAAAATGAGTTTTCTAAAAATAAAACATAAATGTTAATATGGGAATGAACATGAGCAAAAAAATTTGTCATTTTTCATTAAAATACGTACAAAATAAAAATTCATAGGGAGATAGCTCTATTGCATCAAATAGACCCATTGTGAGATAAAAATACAAGAACATCATAAAATTATTTAGTAAATGTAAGTTAAATATATATGACTTATTTTTTTAGATTAGTAAAATGATTTTGACATTCTATAATTTTGAGATTATTTTTAAGAGACTTTATTAAAAAGAATAATCAATTTTGTGTTTTTTTATCAGAATAACAATCACTTATTTGAAGAAAAAAAAACAATTTAACTTAATTTGATACAACTATATAAAATAGATTTTTTGTTACAAAATTACTTTCATCTTTTGATATTTATTTTCTCCCCCCTCCCATAAAAAACATAATCTTAATATCTTTTAATTTGAAATTGTGGTTTGGTCCCCCTTTTCTATTTTGTACTTCTTTTCTTTTAATTAAATGACATGATGCTCTTTGCATCTTTTCCAAAAAAAAATATGATTTTAGATTTATTTATTTTTTGAGAAAAATGTTTTTTTTTGGATATTTTTTTTAGATCATGGTTTTAAAAAACAATAACAAAGAGGAATAATGTTTTTTTAAAGAAATCTTTTTAAAAAGTTATAACGAACAACCCCATAAAACCTGTTTGTAACAAATTTGAATAAAAATAATTTTGACATTCAATAATTTAGATCATTTTTTACTATTAATTAGCATTAAAAAAATAAAAGAGCATGTTTGACATTTAAAAATCATACTGGTCATTAACTTTTATAGATAGTTTTTGGTAGTATGAATTTTTTAGTGGATATGATGAAAGTTCAAAGAAATATTTTAAAATTCGAAGAAAAAAATCAGTTTTAAAAAAAATAACAAAATTTCCTTCAATTTTTTAAAATAAATTTGTAAATTCGAAAACAAATAAATAAACTACATCTATTGAAACAAATAATGTTGAAATTGAAGTAGCCATTAATTCATTAAATTAAAATTTATTTAACAAAATGAATATTATTACTCAAAAAAAAAATGAAGTGAATATTTAATGGATAGGATTGAAAGTATAATATAAGTTTGTTGAGATATTTTTGCTGCATAAAATATTAGGAATTCAATAAAAAATTATATAATATATTTAGTGGATAAGATCAAAAGTTTGTTAAGATATTTATGCGAAATAAAATATTGATTTTAAAAAATAAAAAATAATAAAAATATTGAGAGTAAACGTGGAAATGACACGTGACATAAAAAACCGTACTTTATATATATACTATTGATTGATTACACTCTTCTCTTCCTTCCAAAAAAAATAGATTACACTCTCCTGTTATGTTAAAATATATATTTTCCTCCCTTGAAAAATAAAATTTATACCCCCCTCTCCTATAAGATGATTGAATTACAACTCCCTCCCTTTGTAATTAAATATGCAATACACTTTAATTTATCTTAACATAAATAAATATTTTTATGATATATACTAATTTTGAACCACCATTTAAGAAAAATAAATAAATCCATTTCTTTATAATTTAAATGTCAATGATAATTAAATTTAAATATTTTGCTATTAATTTTATAATTTAGAGTATAAAATTAACTTTTAAATAACCATACTTTACTGTCATTATTAACATATTTTGATTTTATTTTGGGTTGTTTCATATTTTATAATAGGTTTAAAACTACATGTTAATGAAATTGTGAATAAAAAAAGCGAAAAAATATGTATTCAAATTTTGATTATATTAAAACAGACATGCAATACTATTTTTCCGAACTGTGTTAGATTATTAGAAATAAAATAAAAAAGGAGAATGTTAACCAGTGCCCTAATAAAACAAGTAAGTTTTCATGAAAAAGTTATGTAATCATTACTTTATCAAAAATAACATCTTATATTTCCAAGACAAAATTTCTATTTGTACATTCCTTAACTATTGTCCTGAGGGCACTGGTTAACAAGACCCTAAAAAAAATCATTGATGGAGTAAAATGTAGATTTTAATATAAGAGGGGAGGAGAATGTAATTCAAGCTTCTCTTAAAGAAGGGGTATAAAATATTTTCTAATATGTATTGAATAAGAGAGAATGAGAATGTAATTCAAGCTTTTCCAATTGACATTCTAAGTTCTAAAATAGTTTATCTTTAAGTGTTGTCTTTATTTGGAATTTTGTTGAAGAAAAAAACAATTTAAAGACAAATTACAGAAATTTAAAAATAATTTAAGTGTTCTGGAGTTATCTGTCGTTCAGTAGGTTTCGGAGGTTATATGTTGAATGGGTCATTTTATATATCAGAAACAACTGGTTGTAGTTTCATTTTCACTTATACACTCAACCTCAATTTTCTCTCAAAAATTGTGATTCTCGGTAGATTTTGGTGTTTTTCATCACATTCATTTCATCAAATAGGCTCAAAATTCACTCTCTTTTGATGAAATAAGAAGTAAAGGTTACTACCTTCGTTAACATTTCATTGGGTTGGAGGAGCATTTGCATGTCGTTCATTGAGGGGCTTACAAAGAAATCTTTGTGTGTTATTGTGTGGCTTCACTCTTCTTGGGCTGCAACTTTGGCCCATTAATACATATGGCTCTGAATGTTAACTTTTTTTAACTTTTCTCACCTCACAAATTATTAAGAGATATAATTTTTGTGTTGTTCAAATTTATACTTCCAACAGTCGATTTTGTAATACAGTTATACAGTAAAAAATTATTGTATTTGTCGTATATTAAATTTGACACCATGTTGTCAATTGATCTTGTCTCATATATCTTAATTGTCGGGTGGACAAGTTATTTTTAGTGTCAATGACATTTGACACATTTCTTTTCGATGACAGAATGATATATTAAAGAACGGGAAAATGGAAACATACAACCGAGTACAAAGAAAAACTCAAGCCAAGAGAGTCACAATACTAATACAACAATCAAAATAAACTGGAACCAAGAAAAGAGAAAATCCAAGGATAGAGCAAATATATCCCAACAAACATCTAGTACAACCTTAGCACAGCTATCAATCTATGATATTGGTTGGTCTCTTATTTAGAAAAGTGTGATATTTTATCCACTATAAAATTGGGATAAAATTTACTCAAAAATAGTAAAAGTTATTTCAAACTCATTTGATACAAGTTAGAAAAGAGATTTTGACATTCATTAACTTAAATATTCATTGTTTGAGATTTTACATAGTAAAAATCACATATTTTTTCAAAATGACATCTTTCAAAAATGATTTTAATGAAAAGTTATTTGAAATAGGTTTTTTTTTTAGAAATTTTTCAAAATTTTAGTATCCAAAAAAATTATAACCAAATGATGAAATACTTAGAATGATATTTTAAAATAAACTATTCGAACAGATTTTTCATTTGAAACTTTCCTTGAAAATTTCTTTGTTAAAAAAATTACAACAAAAACATATTACACTACCAAAATCTATTTTTAAAAAAAAACTATAACAAACGGGCCCATACGTATAACAATTAATCAAGTCAATCAAAACTACTTACTACTATATGTTTAGGGTATAAAGAGAACTCAGGGTATTAGGTCCTACCAAAGAGTCATATGTCCTAATTACGGTGAATTCGAGAAAAACATATAAGAAAAAAAAAAACAAATTTTGCAGTTGAGTTCAAGTGTTTAATGCACACTTTTATTGGAATTTCTTCCCTAAGTCGGCAAAATACATTGAAATCACAAACTACCACATCAAATGATAAGAATTTTAGTTAACATCACACTTAACCCACAAGGTCCCTTTCCCTAGCATATCTTAGTGAAGTGTATCTATATTTTTGCTTAGATCCTCCAGCTTCTTCATCCTTATCCTCTCACTTTCAGTCACAAGCTAATCCAAAGTTCACATAATGCAAAGAGAGAAAGAAAAAAAAGGAATATGTTAGATAGGAACAAAAATATATGAAATTATGAGTGTACTAACATTCAATTCAATAAATAATTTCTAACCTCCACTAATTTGGTAACAAGTTGAGCCTTTTCTTTGTTTTTCTCATTGAAAGCCTCAAGAGCTTCATTGTATTCTCTCTCCTGTAACCCCAAAAATATTTAGTTTCACAAAAAGATTCACAAAACTTTTATAGTTAACTGTTTACTTTCAATCTTGTTTTAATTTTTTATATATATAGTTGCAAAAATGACATTTTACAACCAAGAAAACTGAATTCCGTGTGTACCGGTTACAAGGTCAATCTCTTACCATCAAACTAAAACTAAAGAAAAAAGAAGTGTGCATGACCAATTTCAAATAGCAATTTTCTACTTGCAAATTCAAACATAGTTATTTTGAATAATCACCTTAACAACTAAATAAGCATATCTTATCATATAACCTCCTTTTGATGACATAATATATGGGACCAAGAAATTAAAGCAAATAATTAAGGTGGTCAATAGACTAAATTCTAAGCAATACTTATGTGGTTGTATCAAAAGCAAAACACATTGGGATCACTTTGTCTCCTTGAACAAATCCTATGTTGTAAAGATATTATAAAAGAAAAAAAGCAAACAACAGTTAGTACTAAACAGTTGGAAAATCTTAACCTTTTTCTGGCAGGTTTGACCCAATGGCTTCAACTCTTTGTTAACCATGTCTATCTTCTTTCTAACTATTGCAACATCCTTCCTCTTTGGATCTGTGAAACCCTCAATCTCCTATGCAATTTCTCAAACAAAGATTATTTATAATGGATAAAAAAATCTTGAATGTAACAAAATTTGTATAATTTTGTAAAGAAATACCACATTTCATTTTTTTTTTCTTTCTCAAATTGTTTCTAACTAGCTTGTTTAATACACTGCCATGAACATGTGAATACAATCTTCCTTGACTATAGATCAAATGTAAAGCTAATCCTTAAATCCTGGTCAAGGTTTTAAAAAACGGTCTGCAACGGAAAATATAGCCGTGATTTCAACGTTATATTGTCACAGATATCAAATTGTGATCGCTGTTGCGGAAACACAAGTTGTATTAATCCGTGATTTTCTACAATATCAAAGATTACTGCGTGGCCGCGACCATTATTTTGAAACTTTGCACAAAGATTTATAAATGCATAAACCAATAAGAAAACCAAACAAACAATGAAACATCATAAACAATCTAGCTCAAATTCAGTGTTTGTTTATTGGACTTACTTCTCTTATCTCAGCCAAACGCTTTGTTTCCTTTTCGACTCGACCGAGATGAGCATGAACTTTATCTCTAACCTCCAATTTTCTTCTCTCAATTTCTTCTTCCTTTTCTCTAAACATTGCTAGAACTGATCTTGACATTTCCTCTTCCTTTTCATCTCTTCTTGGACTCTGGATGTTGTTAATCATTCCTGAATTCTTCACTTGTTGCACAATCTGTAGTTGTTGTTGCTGATCATATGATCTTTTTGGTGTTGCCATTGCTGCTCCACAAATCTCAACACACTTTTCTTCTTTACCTTACTGTTCTTACCTGTTTTCTCTTTTCTTTGAAATGATAACTCTTCTTTCTTTCCTCTGCCTTAGGTGCTTATAAAACAAAACTCGCTTTTAAGCCAAGTATGTTATTTTAATAGTATTAATCATATATATTATTTTATCATAGTAGTAAGATATATAGTAGCAAATATCACAGAAATACCTATTACAAAAATGAAGATTATATTACTATGTAGCAATGATATTTTAGATTGAAGTTGTGTCCGGTGTCTGACGCATGTTATTGTCTGTCATATCACGTACGTGGTAACATTAAATTACTTTCAATTGCTTCAATTTTTATTGATGTCTGCATGACAATATTATCTTATTTGGTGTTTGTGTATGTGTCAATGTTTCATATTAAATGAAAATATTATTTAGAATTTACTTACTTCGCAGTAGCGCAGTGTAAAACAACTAATACAAACGTCCAATCATATTTTACAATATAGATATTTATACATATATTCCCTACAACAATAATGCATTATGACATACTAGTGAACATGATTGTATGAATGTTAAACTCATAAGTTTACCAACATGGTATTGTGAGAGTTGGCGACATGACTCTCCTCCAGGAAAAGAACTCAAGTTTTGAAGTTATCCATTTAGGAGGTAGCCCAACACCGGTAAAAGATAAACTAAATGTTCCGCAGCCAACTCGAAGATTAGTTTCATAGCGGATCCAATAAACTTAGTGGAAGAAAACTCAAAAAGTCTATGATAGCTAAACAAATATTTACTGCCTCCGTTACTCAAAAGCCAACTTAAGTATATCTGGCATCTTTGGAATTTTAATAATTTGTTGAGTAGTCTTATACGTACTGAGTACTAATATTTAAATCTTCCATACACTTCTCCCATTTTTTTTAATGTCTGTAAACTTAGTGAAGAATCATGATGGGCCTGCTTTGGTTAGATAGCTATTTTCTTAAATTGGTATATTGGCAAGTTAAGCCAACTATGGCTTCTCACCATACCATTACTTAAAGGACCACATGAAATAAATAACTAAGGACCACAACTTTTACTAATGACTTAAAATTCACAATAATCTACCAATGTTGTCACACTAAAATTCATATAAACAATTCTCCCCTTACCATTTCAATAGAAAATTCCTTAATTATATTAATACTTTAAGGTTCCTAAGGACTAAGCAGTGTGGCAGACACATCTCAAATTAGACATGTCTCCATATTTGACACTAGTCGGTGTACAATGGTTGTACGACACGTGTCCGACAATTCATACAAGTGTTAAAAAAAAAATTGTTTCGATGCACCTTATATACTTCTTAGACACATTTCAAGCACATTTACAATGGATAAATATGTCTCGAAGCAATGATGATCAATGAACTGGTTCAAAACATTAAATTTGATTACATCCTTTTTAACTTTGCAGTAGTCAATAGATGAGTGAATGAAGGTGAAAAATTATCGTATCTTGTTTTAGAATATTTTTGTAATGAAACAAATTGCTCAATTCATTGTTCTATATTTTTAACATTAGCGATGTCGACATGTTCTTGTATATGCTTAATAGTTGGCAATCATAGAATGTACTTTATTGAAAATGGAAAGGTGCTTGGAGGAGAAGTTATGGTTGGAGAGTGGACAGAAGGGGTTCACCTACAAAAGCATGCTTGTGGAAGAGTCTTAGGAAACAAGACAGAGTGGGAGAAATGGCAGCAGCTAAGCTAGTTGCCTTTATGACAAATTATTACCCCATATGAGGACCAGGTCACACACAATATAAATAGCAGAAAGTAAGTAGCCTTACACCTTGGCATTGTAAGAAAATATTTCAGCAAGTGTTTCAAAGTTAAGTGGTTGAGAGAATCTGAGGTTAGGGTTTAAGATTTTGGGTTGCTGCATATAAAAAATTATATTGAAATTGACTCGTGAAACATAGGATTATCATAGGAATAAAAAAAATGGTTCAAGACATATTTTCAGGTGAGCCCCTTTTTATTCTTAGTTAATGATATAATTCCAATAATGCAAATAACCTTAACAATCATTAGGGATAAGTACAAACATATGTCAATGCATGAAGGTGTTAATGATGATGACTTTCCAGGCGGACAAATGATCCTCAATGTTTGGGTTGCATTTGTATATTTCTTTCGGTTAATCATGCAATTGATATGTTTCTTTAAGAATCCTAAGTTCTTTGTATACTCATAAATAGCTTTGTGTCCATCTATGATTCGCAAAATCTTTTCTGGTTTGTTGGCATTTAAATATTATGAACTCTTTTTGGTCCAACCACCCATAAAATTGTTGGAAAAATATCACAAATTGGTAAAATAAGACCTGCTATGTTGACATTGTTAGTAAATAGTCTCCAAACATTGTAAAACCATCTCCTGATGATATTTAACAGGCTCAATTCCTAATTTATAGAACAAGGTTTTAAATTAAGTTTGCAATAGTGCTGCAATCTTTGGTCCACAAACCTTATTTTAAAGTCATGTATAGAATAAAAAAAAATACATTCTGTCAAACTATGAAAAAAGTCACAAAAGAAGAGAGGGAAAAGTAAGAAGTAGTTGTTTGTTAGTGTCTCCAAAATAGTGTAAAAATCAAATACTAGGTAAGGTTAGAAGTTAGGATAAGTAGGATTAGATTGGCGTGTTACATTGACGTGTAGATAAAGTTAGACTGACTCAATAGTTTGAAGATAATTAATCATGTGATTTCAAAAGCAAAAATTATTTTTGTTAATCCTCACTTAGACACACACAAATAAAAGAAAAAGATTTCTAGGTATTAGGATTCTTCGTATTGGGTGTTAATTTGCCATATGAGTTTATACATTTCAAGTATGAAAAATTCTAAAACAACTACACTGCAAGCATCTAAGCTTCAACTGCTTGTGTAAAAAGTAAAACAAATTCTAACTGCTGCAATTTAGACAGCATTACCAAATGGTTGTAGTGGGTCATAATTAGACTTTGATCTGCATTGGCCAACTTGGTATACATAATGACATATGTATCATGTCATCACGACTATAGCTATTTTAATGGATTAATCTCGTTAACATTTCCTTTTATGGCTCGTTGACGAGTGTCTCTACAACATTCTTTAAGCATTCTAAAATAAGCAATTAGTAGTTTTTTTTTAAAAAGTTAAATATTTTGATTTTCAATGCATTAATTACACATATTTTTAATGCATTGATTACATATATTTTCATAAAAAGTGTCTGGAAGACACTCAGTAACATCTCCTTTTATTTATTTGACCAAAAGGACAAAAGGATACAGGAAATTATTTGTTTTACCTTTTTGACAAAATTATTTACTTTACGTGAGTGTAATAAGAATTAATCCTCTAGTTTAACAGCTATTTAGTCCAACATGAACAGATAGAACCATGATGAAAAAGCATAAATCAAATTAACCATACCGACATATTGTATTTGAGTTCACAGAGTGAAATGATTTGTGTTATACTCCCTCCGGCTTGATTTATAAGAGATATTTAGATCAACAAAAATTGATGTATCTAATTTAGAATTTAGACCAGATACATCAACTTTTATTACTTAAATATCTCTTATAAAAAGGATCGAAGAAAGTAAGTTATAAAAGGAGTGATGGTTGATAAACTAATTTTTAGCGGATCAACTTATAATATATAGCATTAACCTGTTTGGTAAAATTAACCAAACTAACTGATAAATATTAAAATGACAATAATATTTTTAATTAATATTTTTTCTAAAAAAAAAACTAATATTTAAATTAATATTTAAATTTCTTTCTCAAAATAATGAATATTTTAAATTTGATAGCTCAAAAGTTACTTAAAAATTACAAGGTACATTAAAAACATCATAACTCGTAAGAGAACGACAATTCTCAAACAATTCTATTTTGTTCAAACAAACTTAAAAGTTATAAGCAATCTCCTATAAACTGGCATTTTGAATCCTTAATCACTTCTTTTTCGGGGTCGAAATTTAAAAGTGGCATGCTACATTCATTTATTACCTCTAAAATCATACTCCCTCCGTCCCGAAATATAAAAAAAAAAAAATCTCATTTTTTTTTCCTAAAATATTAGGAAAAAAGACAAGCTTTTATTCTATTTAATTTTGTTTTTTGAAAAAATTATCTTTTCCAATAAAAACTTTTGCTTATTCTCATGAAATTAAATGCAAATTACATTTAATCAATAACCAATAAAAATTATTTTTACATCTTTCTATGAAATTTATTCAAAAGAAAACACAAAAAACTATGTTACAAATTCTTATGCTTTAGTTTTCTTAATAAGTGTGATTTTTGTTTTTTTGCTTATAATTTGGGACGGAGGGAGTAGTAACTATTACAAAGGCATAGTCATATCCATTTTGATTTCAAATTTACGAAACTTATACCTTCAAATTGCAATGATCTTTTATAGGATCTTAATTGGACTTTTTGTCCTCCGGGTATAACAATGGTGCAATTTAGGGTCCTCATTTTCCAATTGTGAAAATTATTAAGTCCTCTAAATTATTAAGTCTTCAAGCAAGTTATGACTAGTCCTCCAATTCTTAACGTGTTACTTTCCTGCAAAGTCAATGTGGGTCTAAAATAACACAGTAAAGCCAACATAGCATACATCTATATGAGCATAGCTCAGTTGGCAAGGATATTGTAGACTTGCAGAATACAAGGGCCAGGA